>Ga0182006_1000108_pt1 | contig 89633 bp, 75 predicted proteins | sample Sormic07211104_1_FD_123022 | JGI IMG/M metagenome (GOLD analysis project Ga0182006, IMG submission 123022) | Rhizosphere microbial communities from Sorghum bicolor, Mead, Nebraska, USA - 072115-104_1 MetaG | ecosystem: Host-associated > Plants > Roots > Rhizosphere | place: USA: Nebraska...
GTAAGGCAGGGTCAGCCCTTAGCAAGGGAAATCGCTTTTAACTTTCCTCTGTTATTTCCAGCTCTTTCTGCATATGCCTAAGCGTTATGTTTGCCACGGAAGCACGAAAAACACGGAAAAATTTTGATCTCCTCCGTGGTTTCTGTGTTTCTGTGGCTAATTAATTTTTCCACGTATTTAAAAGTAATATCCTGAGCCTTAGCTTTTAAATGAAAATGTTATCCTTTCATACTGGTAAGGATAAAATACCAATTTTTAGTATTATTCAACGCGAATTAAATGGTTTGACCTCGTGCAACATTCCCTGAAATAAATCCGATAGATATCGGATCAGGGAAACGATCAATGGACCGTAAATACTGAATCCACCTCATCATTGATTTTAAGCAGCCTGTGATGTGTAAGGCAGGTAGCCATCAAGACTTACTCAAAAACCATAAGTTGATGATCGGAAGTAAAATAAATCTAAAGAAAGGCTTTCCGGGCAGATTTGCTGAACACCGGTAAGCGAAAAAATATTGAAATCTGAGGGCAGGATTAGCCCTTAGCAAGGGAAATCGCTTTTAACTTTCCTCTGTTATTTCCAGCTCTTTCTGCATATGCCTAAGCGTTATGTTTGCCACGGAAGCACGAAAAACACGGAAAAATTTTAATCTACTCCGTGATTTCTGTGTTTCTGTGGTTAATTAATTTTTGAACGTCTTTAAAAGCAATATCCTGAGCCCCTAGCTTTTAAATGAAAATTTAATAAGCATTGTCTTCACCCCTGAACACATTGATAATGGTCATAAAAATGATTTTCACATCAAGCATGGCTGTCCAGTTTTCGAGGTAAAAAATATCAAATTTCACCCTGTTTTCCATGGCATCATTCTCCTTGGTTTCGCCCCTGAACCCGTTCACCTGCGCCCAGCCGGTTATTCCTGGTTTTAAAAAGTGGCGAACCATAAACTGGTTAATGATCTTCTTATACTCTTCAGTATGTTTCAGCATGTGCGGCCTGGGGCCAACCACACTCATGGAACCGAAAAAAACATTAAAAAACTGGGGCATTTCATCCAGACTGGTTTTACGCAGGAAGTGCCCGATTTTGGTGATGCGGTCATCATCTTTGGTGGCCTGTTTTTTATCACTGTCCTTGTTTACTTTCATACTCCTGAACTTCCAGCACCAAAAGGGCTCATCATTTCTGCCGCTGCGCAGCTGTTTGAACAGCACTGGCCCGGGGCTCTGAATTTTAATCAATATTGCAATGATCGGATATAACCAGCTCATGACAAATACAATCACAAAAGTACTGAATATCACATCAAAAGCACGTTTTTTAAACCGGTTGCCCATGATCTCCAGGGGTTCATTCCTCAGCGTAATCATCGGAAATTCCCCTCCCATATAGGATATGGTATAAGGGGCCGCCAATGCGCCACCAATATCAGGTACGAACTTTAACCGCACACATTGCTGGTCTGCCACCGCCACCAATCTGCTTACATCATTCATCCGGTGCGGTGCGATAGCCACATAAATCTCTTTTACGCCAGACTCAACCGCTGTTTGTATTTTTGCCGATATCCTGTCGTTGCCATCCATCGAATCGTATATATCCTCATCATCGCCCACAAATCCAAAGAAATTTAAACTTCTTTGCTTATGGATATAGTCTGATAACCTGATGGCCGTTGCATTCGACCCCATAACGGCCACTTTTTTGGCAGCATTGAATTTGTTGATCACCACGTACTGAATAAACGTGCCTATAAACCGGTTCAGAATAAATGCGCTGACCAATCCGATATAAAAAACAATTAAAAAAGTTCTTGAAAACTCGTATTCTGCCGAAAACAACAGGTAGGAGAGGTATAACACAAAATGTAGTGCTAAGGTACGGTAAGTACCCCTGTAAATGCGCTCCAGTTTTCGTGCCCCGTAAGAAGAATAAAGCCCGAATATGGCAGAACCGAAAAGCCAGATCAGATTATAAACCACCACATGGTGTTTATCCATTTCATTGTGTACATTTTTACCTAATAAGGGCGTAACATGATAAGCAGCAAAGTACACCACGTTAAGCATAATTAAGTCAGTAACCGGCAAAATATACTTTAGCAGGTATAAGTATCGCGTTGGGGTCATACTTAAGGAATGGGATTAGACAAACTCAAATTTAAACAAATCTTCAGGACTAAGCGCAATTAGAAATAAAAACTAATTGATATTTGTAATGTAAATAATCTCACGCTCCGCAATTCGAAAATCATGGTCCAAAAACCAGCAAACGGATTTCAATTTTATGGAAACGGAATGGCTATACGCCAATTCCGTTTACCTGAAAACCGATTTCCCTAAGCGCTTTATGATCCAGCACATTTCTACCGTCAAAAATCTTTGCCGGTTTCAGCATTTTAGCGTAGATTTTTTGCCAATCGTAGTTTTTAAACTCATCCCACTCGGTTAAAACGGCTATTGCATGTGCACCATCACAGGCCTCATAAGGATCCTGATATACACTTACGCCATTCCGGTTTGATTCAACCGACCGGGTTTCCAGATATTCCAGATCATGGTAGATCTGCTCTGTTTGTACCTTAGGATCATACACCTGGATAAACGCCTGTTCATTCAACAGTTCATCGGCTACATATATCGCAGCAGATTCCCGTGTATCATTGGTATCTTTCTTAAAGGCCCAACCCAAAAAAGCGATTTTTTTACCAGAAACGGTATTGTACAGGCTCTTTACAATGTTTAAAGCAAAACGTTTTCGCTGGTGATTGTTCATAATAATCACCTGCTCCCAGTAGTCGGCTACTTCCTGTAAACCGAAAGACCTGGAAATATAGACTAAATTGAGGATATCCTTTTGAAAACACGAACCGCCAAAACCTACAGACGCCTTTAAGAATTTTGGCCCGATGCGGCTGTCTGTACCAATCGCCCTTGAAACTTCATTGATATTGGCCTCCGTTTTTTCACAAAGTTCGGATATGGCATTGATAGAGGATATTCTCTGGGCTAAAAACGCATTGGCCACCAGCTTGGAAAGCTCTGAAGACCACACATTGGTGGTGAGGATCCGTTCTCTCGGGATCCAGTTGGCGTAAACATCTACAAGCGCAGCAATGGCCTCCTGGCCTTCTTCAGAATCATCACCGCCGATTAATACGCGATCAGGACTCAACAGGTCTTCCACTGCCGTACCTTCCGCTAAAAATTCAGGGTTAGATAAAACCTGGAATTTAACGCCACTGCCCGTGTTATGAAGAATATCACGTACGGCTTCTGCCGTACGAACAGGTAAAGTTGATTTTTCTACAATAATTTTATCGGAAGTAGATACCCTTGCGATTTGTCTGGCACAAAGCTCTATCCATTTTAAATCAGCGCCCATTCCCTTACCAGAACCATAGGTTTTGGTTGGGGTGTTTACCGAGATAAATACCATCTCCGCTTCAGCAATGGCCTGATCTACATCCGTTGAAAAAAACAGGTTCCTTCCCCTGGCTTCGGCAACAACCTCACTTAAGCCGGGCTCGTAAACCGGGATATTATTTACATCAGGGTCGTTCCAGGCCGCGATACGTGCTTCGTTCAGGTCTACAATCGTTACTTTAATATCCGGACACTGTTTTGCTACCACAGCCATAGTAGGGCCGCCAACATAGCCTGCACCTATGCAACAAATGTTTGTAATTTTTCTCATTTAATGGTTTATTAGATTGAATTGGAATAGATATGTAAAGTTAAACTCTTTTTTAACCTTAAATAAACTTTTTTTAAAAAACTTAGTGTGAAATATACACTATAAATAAAGTGGAAACAGATACTGAAAAAATCAAGTATGCCTGAATATATTACAGTTAATTCCTGAGCAATTTAAATATAGATCCTTTTTCCAGACCAAAATGCTTTCTAAATTGATCGGTATTATTTAACTTATAAGTAGAATCATTTGTCCTGATGGGGACAAGTTTATTTAAAAAGATTTTGTTATTGAATGATTTAAACATCTTTGCATCATCAGCATTGGGGTTAATGTAGATGTATCCGGTTTTTCCCCTAACGAATGTATTGTTGCTGATCGTGATATCATTGGTAGAATATGCATGATAGTAGTTCAATATGTGAACAGCCGCATTTTTGTCCGGACGAACCTCATGGCTCCATCCAAAACCAGCATTTGAACAATAATTATTGATGAACCTGCAATTCACAAATTTTGAGGAAGGACCTAATGCCCAAAATTCAAATGACTGTTCGTTGCGATCTGCCTTATTGTTCCGGAATGTCACATTATTGAACACTACATTCTGATCTGTACTTTGCATGGTAAATGCGGCATCATATACCTCACTAACATTGCAATATTCGATAAGGCAGTTGGTTGCCCCGCTTCCCAGCTCTATACCATTGCCATATCTTGTGGTACCCGCTTTGTACCTGGGCAGGAAAGAACCTCCAATTTCACTGATATCCAGATTTAACAACTTGATACCGGATGCATTTCTGCCCTGAACAGCATGGGCACCCGTGCCTTTTAGCGCCAAATTAGATAAAGTCATGCCATCACTTAAGATGATGATGATCTGATTGGTAACCACATCAATTGCGTTGGTCTTCCCAGGGTCGGCCTCTGAAAATACATAGAGATAAGTTTCATCAGAGAAAAAGTCCCATGGCATTCTGAGTTCATCAAGCTGCTTTAGTTTATTGCCTTTTATTTTACCATTTACCTTAATAAAGCCAACATTGGTATCTTTAGGTGACCTATATCCGGTATAGTTCGCAGTATCTTTCAGATTAACCTTCCATATATTGGCTGCATGCTGTATCCAGGCACCTTTAACAATCCGCTTATAAAGATCAATCACTGGCTTATTTCCTTTCCCATAGGCAGCAATCTTAATTGGCTTTTTTTCAGGATTTTTGATTTGCAACAAGTTAAAATGAAAGGTATCACCTCTTTTTAGCAGATAAGTACATCCGGGTTCTACCGTTTTTATGGTTTTCCAGGTTGTTGAAACCGTTTTACCATCGTTATTATCATTTCCTTTACTACTTAAATAATAAGTGGTTTGTGCAGTAAGCTTAAATGAAATTAAACAAGCTAAAACTAATAGAAAGGATTTCATCATCTGGCTGACCTGGTTGATTTACTTATTTTTTCAAAATGTTCGATGTATTGCTCCACAATAATATCCCAGGTATATATTTTTTCGATCTTTGTCATGTTGTTTTTCAACATCAGTTGATGGTTTTCACCCGATTTATCCGTCTCTTTTAAGATACCCGCCACCTGTTCAGCCTCGTTGAAGTAAAGCGCATCGGCACCCAGTATATACCTGTTAAAAGGATTATCATTGGCACAGATCAAGCTGTTCGAAGCCATGGCCTCTAACAAAGAGGGGTTTGTGCCGCCAACGGTATGCCCGTGAAAATATACGTTGGCGTAATACCTAACGTTATTTAGCTTCTCGATATTATAAATACCCCCAATAAAACGGATTTGGGTCACGTTTTTAAACTTGTTCTTGAGGTATTCCCCGTAGTGTGTCTCGTGTTTACCAATGACCAGAAATGGCCGGTTTTGATTGGCTGAAGCAACACCATCCAATATAATCTCAATACTGTTTTCGGGTTCCAGGCGGGCAATGAGCAAATCATAGTTGTACTTTTCGATGTTGTATTCCTGAAGTACAGATTCGTCGGGGTTAAGGAAGGGATCGGCACCGTAAGGAATAAAATCAGACGCCTTATTGTATTTTTCCCTTAAATAATCCTGAATCCCGATAGAGTCGGCAATGAGGTGATCGCTGTATTTTACGCCCAGTTTTTCTGCCCAAAGCAGGAAATTCCGGACTTTTGCGGAGTATTTGGTTCTTTTCCATTCCAGCCCATCCATGTTGGTGGTTACGATGGTATTTTTGGGAAGTAAAAAGCCCCATACAGAGCTACTGGTATAACCTAACTGCAGTACGATATCAAATTTATGCTTTTTTAAATTGAGGATGCAGTTTAAATCGTAGATGAATTGCCCTGCGGTACCCAGTTTGTTTTCCGGATCATAACAATGTACAATCTTAACGCCATTCCATTCGCTTTCCTGATAGGGATGGTTATGGCTATTGTACACAATCACCTCAAAGCCTTTTTTAACAAGGCCCAGCGCAAGGTATTCGGCACATTGTTCAAAACCACCATAGTGGTTCGGTATTCCCCTTGTTCCTAGAATTGCAATTTTCATATCTTATTATTTAGCGGCTAATTGATTTGAGTTAGTAAGCTCCCTGTAAATGGTATTTAGTTTTTCAAAATGCTGTTGCGGCGAAAAGTGCTGTTCTACTTTTTGTCTGGCAGATATCCCCATTTTTTTAATAAGGCTTTCATCGTTCCATAACAGCTTAATTTTATCAGCCAATTCTGTATGGCTTCCCGGTGTAATCAAGAATCCATCTTGCCCCTCAGAAATAATTTCGGTAATCCCACCAATATTTGCACCGATTACCGGTTTAAAATGGGCCATTGCCTCAACAACGGTCAGGCCAAAGGTTTCGTACCAGATAGAAGGCACGACCACAAATTTGGATCGATGAATGGCCCTGGAGATTTCTTCCTTGTTCATAAATCCAAGGATTTTTATTTTCTTTCCTAATGAGGGAGAGGCATCGATCCTTTTGCGTACTTCCGTTTCGTATTCGCCATGCCCAATAATCAGCAGTTTCATATGATCGGGCAGGCTTTCAAAGGCATCAATAAGGGAATCGATCCCTTTTACCTGTTCAATCCTGCCAAAAAACAATACATATTCACCGTCCTGGTAAAAATCAGGATAAGTGCCGAGGTCTATAAAATTATGAACCGTGGTAATTTTATCAGACTTGAAGCCCATATCGGCAATCTGCCGTTTCTGGAAATCGCTTACCGTAATAAACCGGTCAATCAGGCTCTGGCTTCCGCCCCATAACGAAACATAGGCCTCTGCAGCAGATATAAATGTTTTGGCAAAGCTATCGCGATTACATTTTTTAAACAGGGCCTTATAAAAATGATTTCCGCTGCAATCTTTACAAAGCGCGTGGCCGTCATACAGCTTGTAGGTTGGGCATACAATTTTGTATTCGTGTAAAGTCTGTACTATAGGAATGCCTTGTTTTTTGAGGGGATGTAAAATGGAAGAAGTCAGCTTGCCATAGTAAATGTGCAAATGCGCCACATCGAACTTATTTACAGATAAAAACGATTCGAGCTTTTTTTTAGCATCCAGGTTATAAAAATACTTCACGATTTCCGTGAGCGAAGGTTTGTCAAAATTAATCGCTTTAGGATAAACTTCTGATTCGTGAACAGATGAGGCAAATTCCTTAACCGTTATTCCATGTTCGTTAAGCAAGGCTGATAGCGCTTTGAAATAAGTATCTGAGCCTCCTTTAATCTCAAAACTTTGACTAATGTTGATGATCTCCATTATGGGTAAGATTGAAAATAGCACAGTTTAAAATACAGGTAATTCTCATGAGGAATAGGACATGTATGGCAAGCTGCGAGCGCTATCAAATGTGATTATAATGAGTTGTCTGGTGGTTATTATATTTGGGCAATTGATGCAAAAAGATTAACACTTACTTTTTCATCCTATACCTTAACTTCAAAATTATTTTATTCATATTATCTGAGGTAAATAAAGAAAAGAAGTATTTGTAAAGAAACTGGCTTGGATAGTTAAAAAGCAAACTGGCCTTTGAAGCCAGTTTAACATCTCTGGAGATATAAAAATCCTGCATACTCTGCGCCTTCTCTACCAGTTTTGCCCTACGTCCATCCAGATTTTTATGCTTCCTCAGATATTTAAGCACAGCCATGGACGAGCGGATCATCTCTTCCTTATCATTGGAGTAATTGGTATCATGCAGCACATATACAAACAATAGCCGATTGATAAATTTGTATTTGATTTCCTGTTCAGATGACAGGATGAGGTTTAAATAGGCAGCCCAATCATCACAGCCTTTATGGTCTGGAGAAGTATCTACAAACAAACCGTCACTGGGTACAAAAGCAGTATTAAAAATCAACAACCCGGGCGTGTAAATAAAGGTATCCAGTAAAATCAGGCTTTTGAACTTAAACTTAGGCTCAAAAGTATAGATAGGCACTTTAATATTTTCATTCACATAGTTAATTACCCCGTTAATAAAGTGAACAGGCACTTTAACATCCAATTCCTTTTCCAAAACGGAGAAATACTCTTTTTCTACATAATCATCCTGATCAATAATGGTATAAAAAGTATTTTTAATGGCTTTTAGGCCTTTGTTCCTGGATTCGGCGACACCAATGTTCTTTTCATTTTTAATGATGATGAGATGGTGATCTTTATACTTTGTGCTCAGCAAAGATTCAATCCGGTCTGCATCTTCCATCGAATCGACTACCATTACTATTTCATAGGCCAGTAGCTTGGAAGAAGCCTGATAAGAATCGATGAGCGAGTTGATACAGTTTTCAATAAATTTCTCGCCTTTGTAGTAGGTTAGTACGATTGAAATTCCCGACATTTTATGCATTTTTTGTAAGTACTATCTTCTTATAAATATTAAATGTGCGTGATCTAGGGTTAATTACCCGTTCATCACATATTATTGCTCAAATCTTTGCCGATATTAAGATGTTAAATTCTTTAACTGGATATCCCAAATTGAGAAATATGTTAGGAGTGGCCAGATTAAAAAACGCGAATATTATATAAAATTAAGCTTTTTGCAAACTCGAGTTAAAAATTGAGTTAAGGGCTTTTCACAGTATTTAAAAAAGATAATACTGGCGGCAATGGCCACTATAACACATAAAGAGATTGAAACGAGTGTATATTTGAAATTTAATTTATTTAGAACTGTTGGAACTATGGGTGCCACCGTAGGATGTATAAGGTAAAGAGAGTAAGAAGCACCTCCTAAAAACAATAAAAATTTAGGTATTTTAGAAGTTAATAAATACTCAATTGATGCACCGCCATAAATAACAAGAAACGAAGCAACACCTATAATAATCGCGCCCCGATTATCTACTGCAGGATTTGGAACTAGTCCAGGAAAGAATAAGCAGATTATTCCTAATAAAATTGACAATTGAGCAAATACTTTAGGAAGCTTGACTCCCCTTAAAATCAATTTTGCAGCGATCATCCCATAAAGAAAGTTCAGAACGATGATGTCTGCGTAAAAACTAATACTAGGCCAATCAGACTTTCTGTAAAAAGACAAAATTGCCAGCGGAATAAATATGGCACTCAGAAATGGCAAAGGTCTTATCTTAAATCCAAGAGCAATCGTAAATAGTAAGTAAAAGAACATTTCAAAATTAAGTGTCCAACCAACACCATAAAATGGCCTAAATTCCCCTTCTATATTAACTGCAGGAATGAAAAAATAAGATTTTACGACAAACCAAATATCAAGACTAGTATGGTATACTGCTGATGGGGATAATAATAAAATTACAATCTTCAAAGTGGTGATAATCCAATATATTGGCACAATTCTTATAATCCTTTTAATCGCAAATATTTTCCATCCTGATGGACTACTAACCAATTTTTCTGATGATATGATCATTACGAATCCACTTATAACAAAAAAGAGATTTACTCCATTGCTACCTTCAGTAAATAAGGGCGATCCTATCGTTAATCGTTCAGATGTGTAAAAGGAAGAATGTACTATGACAACCATTAAAGCGGCTAGAAAGCGAAAAAATTGTAGGGAGTCAAAGTTATGTTCATGCGAGTTTTTCAGTTGATTACCATTGTTCATTGTTCTAATAATTAATTATAAGCGTTTAGACAGTTTTATTTTTTAGATGTACGTGTTCGTAAAGTTCGGCTATTTTTTCGCCATTACTCTCTGTCGAAAAAAGATCAACAACTTTGCTTTGTGCTCTTATAATAGAGGGATAGTAATTAGCCAATCCCTCTCTCAAGACTTTAAACAGTTTGAATAGGAGGTCTTCATCATTATTAAACAACAATCCACCATCTGTTTCTTGCAATATTTCTTTTGTTCCACCAGTATTTCTCCCCAAAACAAAACAGCCGTTGTAGAGTGCCTCAACAGTAACGCGGCCGAAGGCTTCGTACCTGGATGGGACTACTAATAGTGTCGCATTGGACATGATGGCAGACACATCTGATACATGGCCGACGAAGTCAACATGTTTAGTCATGGCCAGACTTTCCACTAAATTTGTTAATTTTAACTTGTAGGCATTGTCGTTGGTATCGCCGACAATCTTTAACCTATAATCCGGGTATTGGACATGAAAGCAGGAAAAGGCGTTAATCACTGACTCTACGCCTTTCCCGGCACTCAGCAGCCCGACAAACAGGATGTATTTTTCTTTATCCGGATTGAATTTGATTGCATTTTTACTTAGTATGCCGTTATAAATTACGCTGTCGTCACCTAAATTAAAATGACGGGCAATTTCATTGCTAATGGCGATCGGAAAATTGTTCGGTTTTCGAAGTCGCTTTCTGAATGAATCTAAGCTGTAAAAGGTATTAAGATTAAAATCCAAATCCTGAAATTCGCGCAGATGCCATACATGTGGCAAATTACAGATACGGGACGCCCAAAATCCTTCACTTAAAATACCCACATTGGTGTGAATAATGTCAATCTTTTGACGCTTAACAAACCAAAGTATACATAGCGTGGCAAAAATCTTGTTAAACCATGTCTTAGCGAGTTTAGGAAGAAAAACAACCTGTTCAGCAAGCGTATTAAAAGCAGGATAGACAGGCCAGCTCAGCGGAACAAAGCTGTAAGAAATTCCCCTCAGATCCAATTGTTCACATAAGCTATCATCTTTCTGTCGAGGTAGCAAAACATATGGTACGATCCCTTTTTCCCGAAGATTTTCTATCGTGTTCAGCATAGACTTGCTAGACCCTTGGTAAAAAGAACTTGTGTGGAAAAGATATAATACTCTCATATAACTTTGTTAATTTAGCGCTAACAGGTCAGACGAATTAATAATGACATTTTAAAATAACGTATACAAATCAAGGATCCAACGACGTCTAATGTTGGACTTTCGATGTGTTCCAGGTACCTTTTCTATTTAAAGTTTGATTCCTTCTGACTCTCTTAGGGCTTCTAGTTATATACTTTAAACCAATCGACACAATCACCACAATCATTAATTGAAAAAATGCTTGGTGCCCATCTTTGGTAAAACCAGCAAATGCAAATATGCATAGCTGATAATAGAAATATAGAAAAGATAAATTAAATACGTTCACCTTGTAGTGACTGAAAAATTTCTTTACCAAAATAGAGCAACCTGTCACAAACGCAAAAGCATACATTAGACCGAACTCTATATATAAGTCGCCAAAATAAGTCTTGAAGTTTAGAACCGGCACACCTGTTTTAAATCCCCAATATTGATACGAATCATCCACTGAAGTATATAAGCTTTTTTCATTTTCAATAAGGAAATTTGGAAAAAATCTTAGTCCCATAGGATGGTATTTCACATTATCCCAAAAAATAAAACCAAGGTTTGGAAACGACTCACCAAAATATCTCAAAATAGAGTTGAAGCCTTCACTTCCCTTTCCCACACGGTCTGAAGTAATCATCCAGGAATATATCAAAACCAGTGAAACAAATATTAAACCGTATAAATAGATTTTGGACAGGAAGGACTTCGGTATAAACCGCCAAAACAAAAGGATAAAAAAAACAAAACAGAAGGATGTCATAAATAGACTACCCCGAGAACCCATGGCAATACCCGATAAAATTGACGGGACATAGGACAGAAAAATCAATACTACAGCGTACGTATTAGAGATTCGCTTTTTGTTAAGTCCAATAAATACATATGCCATAACAAATGGAACAGTAGCATTTAAAAGAAAAAAGCCATAGCCGTTAAATTTCTGTAGTATAATGTTATCATAGACAAAAAGCTCTTGACCATCGACGTGTCTTGCATCATAGGTATCGCCTAAACCTAGCGTTATTGATGCTACTGCTTCAAATAATTTTAATATTGTAAACAGAGAGAAATAACCGACCCAAATTTTTAGACATAGGGCGACTTTTTTAGAAAAAATAGCATCAGTCCTGTGATCCTCAAGTTTGATATTTCTTAACGGCCAAAACAAAATCATATATGTAGCAATTGCATAAATGTAAGGTTCAAGTTGCAATGTGCTCAATGGCGTAAAACCAAAAACATCATAGTATATCCCACTCGAAACTGTATAGTATCCTAAGAAGGCAACGATAAGATAAAACAGTACCAGAGCAGAATAGATCGTAATTCTCCTTTCCTTAAATAAGGTAAATGCAGACCAAATAGAATATAAAATAAAATTAAATAATAAAATATTCATATAGCTAATTTAAGAATGCCCTATGCTTCGACTTGTTTCTATTGATGATGAACTTAGGGTAGTTTAATATCAACTTGAAGAAATATCTAAGAGACAAAAAGGATTTATTCTGAAATACTCTGATAAACGTTCTAAATGTCTGTTTAAGTAGCGTAACCGGGAGACTTAAGTTAATGTTATTTACCTCAACAACTGAATCAATATAAAGCTTTTTAAGCCTTAATTCTTTTGAATCTACCCTGAACTCACGATCGTGCACTGCAATTGCTTCAGGAACAATTCCGATTTTCAAACCGAAATAAGCTACTCTATGGAGATAATTGTTATCTTCGCCGTAATGCGGGAAAGAACTCGAAAACCCGCCAACCTTTTTAATGCTATCTAATGGCAAAAGCCAGTGAGCAGCCATTACAAAAGGGGTTTCGTAGATATTTTTAACTTTTTTAAAGAACAAGTCTGACAACATTTGTCTAGGACAACACAATTGGAAATTAAAATCCAGCTTATCAATGCCGGCATTTGTTTGCATGGGGCTCAAAACTCCATAGGATATATCGCTTTTGTAAGCCTCTAGAAGAATATTAAGCGTGTTTTCAAAAATCCAGGCATCTTGATTTAATAAATATACGAAACTATAGTCCTGCTTTACGGCAAACTCAAGTCCTAAATTATTAGCTTTTCCAAACCCTAAATTTATTTTGCTCTCAATAAGTTGTACGTACTGATAATTTTTTTTGACATGGTCAACCGTGTTGTCCGTCGAATTGTTATCTACAATAAAGATGTCAACCGGAACAGATGACTTAGATAAACTACCTAAACACTTGTCTATCCACTTCATTGAATTGAATGTAACAATAATAACTAAGACATCTCTCATTTCTTTCTTATAGCATTAAGTTTAGAAAATATTTTATCTTTTAGAAACGCTCTCTCTGACAGATTAATTCCAATAAAATATATAAGAACAAAGGTCGAAATTTCGATTAACATAAAGCTCATCAATGGTCTAAAGGGAACACTATCAAATTTATATATTACAAAAAAGCCGAGTGCGATAGGAAATAAAAAAATGGGTATAACTCTTAGATATACCGCTTTTAGATAATCCCTAAACTTCATATTTATCTTAGGCAGAACGATCTTTATTCTAATGAATTGAGCAATGAATTCGACAATAAAATGAACAATAAAAACTGACTCAGCTATTTTTGTAATTTTAAGGCTCAAATACGAAATAGGAACAATTAATAGCAAGAGCGAACACTCATATAGTTGGAATTTTTTAATGTCGCCCTGTGCCTGATTTATGATGCGAAGTGGATTAGCTAATGAGCTCCAAATACTGATTATAATCATCAGTTGCACGAAATGAACTGTGTATTCAGGGACGTTCTTCAACCAAATTTTCAGAACAAAATTAGCTTCGACAGCAATTGGAAGTCCAATGATACAAAGTAAAAAAAAAGACATTTTACTGCTGGTAATCATTAAAGCACGGGTATTAGTTAAATCCTTACCAACAAAAGACTTTATTATTTGGGGGTTAATTGCAGTCTGAAAATTCGTTGTGAACTGAACTATTGCATTTTGAACCTGTACTGATATACCGCGTGCTGCATTTACAATCGGACCGAAAAAAATATTGAGCAAAATATTTAACCCTTGGGTAAACCCAACAGAAACAAGGCTTCCATAAGCAGCCCAGGTAATAAAACCAAAAATTTTTACGACCTGATCTTTAGAAAAGTCTCTGGTGAAGTGACTTTCTTTAAAATTTTTAGCACAATAGTAACCATATATAATTCGATCCAGCAATTGGACGATAAAGATTGAAACCGCATATAAAAGCAATTTGTCAAAGTGTTCGGTGTATCGTAAAAGAATAACTAATAACAATTTACTTCCTACATCAAACAAAGACATATAAGCAAAGGCTTTCATTTTCTCATGGGCAATAATCACCGCATTGTAGGGTACGCTAATGATATTTAACACCGTAGTGGCCAGAGAAATCTGATATACCCAAAAAGCAATATCCAGACGTTCGGCTGGGATCTGCATCTTATGGAACAAAAACCATAGGCCAACGGTTTCTCCAATAATCAGGACGGCCAGGCTTAATAACAGGTTGACAAACAAAATACTGGAAAATGTCTGCCTCATTACCTTGAAATCATTAGAACCTAATGCGACAGTAATAAATCGGGACGATGAAGTACTTAACGTGCCGCTCAAAAAACCCAACACAACAACAATCCCAGCAACTACGTTGTAAATCCCGAAATCACTAACTCCAAGAATTTCTAGAACTATTCGACTGGTATACAATGATATTCCCATTGTCACCAGCATTCTAATGGAAAGAAAAAAAGTATTTTTTGCTATTCGTTTACCATCCATTATCAAATGTTACAAAGCACCATTAATTTATATTCTCTAGACAAATAACCAAGCTAACTTCCTTATAATATTATCAAAAACCGTCTTAAAGTCTTTAATATCTGCTTAGATCATATTGCTAAGACCAGCGTTAACAATATCATTATTCATAAAGTAGCTAGTTAAAAGGCCACCACTTTTTATCTTTTTTAACTTGCGCTGTTTCGCCATACGATCCATAGCCGTAACCATAACCATAACCATAACCGTAACCGTAGCCGTACCCATTAGAAGCCTGAATGTCGTTTACTACAATACCTATTTTTTTCATTTTGCCATTTGCATGTAGATCCTGAGGGATGGCCAATTGCTTTTTAAAGGTATAATTTTGCCGCACCAGGTACATACACATATCTGCATTACCAGATAGTAGCTGTGCATCGGTAACAAGCCCTACCGGTGGCGCATCTATAATAATATAATCAAACTCGGTTTTCAGTTTTTCAATCAGCTCACCGGTTCTTTCATTTAGTAACATTTCGGCAGGATTAGGGGGAACCGGCCCGGAACTTAGCAAAGACAAATTATCGTTGATTTTAAGCGGCTTTACAATATCCTTTATGGCCAAATTGCTGTTTACAATATAATTGGTAAAACCATTGTTGTTGCTCATTCCCAGTTTGGTGGAAAGACCCGGCTTCCGCAAATCTAATTCCATTAACAGCACTTTCTTGTTCGACAGCGCTAAAATATTGCCGAGGTTAATGGCCGTAAAGGATTTACCCTCGCCAGACATACTTGAAGTAACTAATAATACGCGACTTTTCTGGTCATTAAAGAAAAAGGAGAGATTTGTTCTCAGGGCCCTGAATTGCTCAGAAATGGCGGATCTGGAACTATTGGCCACTACTAAATTATCACTTTCCTCATTGTGGCTGATCTCACCTATTATCGGTACCTGGGTAGCATTGGTAATATCCTCCTGCGACTGAATCTTATCATTTAACAACTCTTTTAGATAAACCAATCCAACAGGAATAATGAGTCCAATAATTAAACCCAGACCCAATATCGATTTCCTATTGGGCGAAAATGGTTGCACTTCTGATTTAGGAGGATCAATGGTTTTAGAATTGGCAATATTGGATGTTTTGGAAATGGCTGTTTCCTCTGCCTTTTGCATCAGGAAGATATACAACTCCTGTTTAATCTGTTGTTGCCTTGCCAGGTTTAAATAACTGCGTTCAATTTTCGGCACATCCTTAACCTGGTTTTCTGCCTGTTGCATCTGTGCTTTGATTTTCCTTTTGGTAATCAGAAAACCATCCAGTGTAGTGGCTAAGTTTGATTCGATATCTGCACGGGCATTTTGTATTTCTTTATCAATGAGAATGATACTGGGATTATTCTCCGTCATGCCGATGAGCTTTCTTGCGCGCTCTAAAGTTAACTGGTTGTATTTATCTATCGCACCACTAAACACCAAATCAGCGGGGATTAAAGAACTTGGTAAGATCCGTTTATTATCAGCATCTTTTAAATACTGCTGTAAACTTTCCATAATTGAGATCTGTGTCTCTACCTGCGCCAGCTGTTTTACATAATCGCTGGTTACCTGTACCAGTTGCTTAGACTGCTCTGACATATCTGCCAGGCTGTTTCGCTGCTTAAAGCCCTGGATATTACCTTCCAGATCACCTAATTCACCCCCAATATAGGCAAGGCGGTTTTGAATAAATTTAACGGTGCTGTCTGCCACTTCGTTTTTGTCATTCAAATTACCCTCTACATATTTTTTAAGCAGTTCACGCAATATATCTTCACCTTTTCTGGGGATTGGGTACTGGAAATTTAAATCGATAATGGTGATCAGCTTATTCTTCACCTCAACAGTTAACGCTTGCTGTAAATCAGCTACCTTTGCGTCAATAGATGTAATATTAAAAATGTAATCCTTTTGGTTAGGCTTCACACCAGGTGTTGGTGTAATTTTTAGGGCCCCAACTTTCGGAATGTTGAAAATAACGCCGAAAGGAACTTTTTTCTCGAAGGTAGGTGTACTCACAAGCAGTTCATTTGAACTTAATAAGCTAACCCCAACATTGGTTGCCTTAATGGTGTCAACTCCTTTTACGATTTCAACCTTAAACGGAGAACGGTAAAGCTCAATATTTTTTATTCTACCTGCACGATAATAGGTAATGTTTAAGTCAAGCTGCCTAACTACCTTTTCCATAAGGTAACGGGTCTTTAAAATTTCGGCCTCATTATCTACCGTACTTTTAGTACCGAGCAAGCTTCCCAAGTCTCCCAACATATCCGCACTGCCTAACATTCCCCCGCCCTTTTTTTCATCATTCACCAACACGCGTGCCGCTATATTGTAATTAGGCGTTTTATACCTTAAATATAAAAAAGCTAATGAAGCACAGATTAATACCGAAACAGCTACCCAATACCATTTAGAAATGACAATGTAAACTATCTTTTTAAAATCTATACTTTCCTCTTGCTGTTCAAAAAAATTATCTTCTGTTGTGCGATTCTCAGTCATTTTTAGAGAAAAAATTAAAGTCTGGTAAATAATACAATAAGTACAGAAGCCAATGAGCCTACGAGCGCGAAAGTCTGCGTTCTGGATTGATTTAGGGAAGCTGCCTTTCCTTTATTTGGCTCAATGTACAATACGTCATTTTGTTTTAAATAATAATAAGGACTATTGAATATCTCCTTTGAGTTCAGGTCAAGCCTGGCAAACTCTTTCTTCCCGTTATTATCACGGATCAGGGTAACATTTTCCCGCTTCCCAAAAATGGTCAGGTCACCGGCTAGCCCCAAGGCATCCAATACACTTACTTTCTCATTCGGAATCACGTATGATGCGGGCCTGTTTACCTCGCCTAAAATGGTTACCTTAAAATTAGCAAAGCGCACCTGTACATTGGGGTTGGTGTACACAATGGCTGCTTTCTCTTTGATCAGATCTCTGGCTTGAAACGTAGTTAATCCAAGTACTTTAACCTTTCCAACCACGGATAAATCAATCTCTCCGTTTTTATCAACCAGGAAACCAGCCGTTGGCGGGGTAGCCCCCAATGTTGCCACCGACCCTACATTGGTACTGATGGCCTGGCTAGCTGCCTGGTTCACCACCATATTTGTGGTTGGATCAATGGTGAAGATAGATATTGATAAAATATCATCTGCCTGAATAACGGGATCAGTAAATTTAGCCGTATTGGCCAGTTCTGATTGCCCCAATGCACTGATATCCTGAAAGTAAGCTACATTTTTGGTACTTACACAGGAAGTTAAAAAGACGATGGCTATCAAAAAGCATAATTTAGCAAACCTTACCTTACATATTGGCATTTTCATAAGCGATTGAGAAAATTTTTAAAAGTGAAGAATTGTGTTTGTCGGTCGGCCAAACTTAACATTTTAAACATTGAAAACATATACGTTCAGGCTATATTTATATTAAATTTAAAAAACTGCTATTTTCAAAGGGATAATTTCCTAATTTATCAAATAAATAGCCGTTTTCTACATTATACTTTAATGCATTATAGTGTTTTTGATGATGTAGATCCGTTCCCGCCAACCTGTACAACCGGTTTTTGAGCAGGTATTCGGAGGTGGTTTTTACCTCCCTGCCATAATAGCCTGTTACGGAGAGCAAATTCAATTGCAGCAATACCCCCATATCATGAAAGCGATGAAACCGGTCATGATCCTGGTGATAAAAATTATACCTTTCGGGATGGGCTAAAATAACCGTGTATCCTTTAATCTGGAGATTGAAAATAATCTGCTCGATGTTTGGTGTTTCATTCAGGTAAGACATCTCCACAAGGATATGCTTATTGGGCAAAGACATCATCACATCGCTAATTTCGAAGTTTTCATCGAGCATATACTCTGCCGCTGCAGCAATCCCCACTTGCAGATTAGCCTTTTGTAGCGCTGCTTTGGTGCGTTCCAAAGCCCTATTTATCGTTTCTGCAGTATTAGGATATAACTCCATAAAGATATGGGGTGTACAAATAAACTGATCAATACCTAAGGCAGTAAGTTTCGTAATCAGCGATATCGACTCATCAACATCCGGTGATCCATCATCAATTCCCGGCAAAAGATGTGAGTGAATATCAACTCCCAACCACTTCAAATCTCTAACGATAGGTTTTTTATTTTTGAAAAAGCTGAACATCAATTAAGCTAGAAGCATGCAAATAATAAATCAAGGAATAAATCCGCCGCAAGTTAACAGTTTTTTTGCAGAAATATTTAAACCGGTCTGTTTTTTAATTATTTCTTAACAGGAAATATTGACAATTCTCATTCATTAACCGAAATAATTTTGCATGAAGTGCTTAAAGTTAAGCTAATGTGAGCCAATGTTAAAAAATATTAACCTGATTCTGATTATTGGAATACCTGAAGCGCAGAAAAACCGAATTATGGTGGCGATGAACCCAGGCTGCTGAAAATATGCCGCTCACGCCTGCTCATCAATGCGGCGCTTTTCAGGATGATCATCAGCTAAATGTGGCAGCCCAGTATCCGGTGGCGCTTTTTAATCCTGAAGTGGTGATGGTATTTCGATACATCATCAGGAGTATCCAAATAACAAATTTAACGCTGGCCAAAGAATAAAGAAAAAACCTCTTCCCTGTTGTCATTTGCCAGATTCGCAAACCTGATGAAGAAGCAGATTTTGTATAAAAACACCGGATTTGTTTACCCCTTGCTTACCTGTTGTTTTATTTAAAGGGCCGGATAAAATGCATTTGGTTATAGGACAGTTACCCATTCTTTACCCGTTGTTTACCTGTTGTTCGAGACAGGTTAACCCCATGTTTACCCTTTCGTTACCTATTGGTTACCCTTTGCTTACCTATTGGTTACCTATTCTTTACCTATCGTTTACCTATTGCTTACCTAAAAGGTAAAAAACGGGTTTTGTCAGGGTAAACATTCACAGGGTTTCTGGTCATGTTGCCCGGGGGCAGGCCCGTTGATTCTGCATGTTCCTTTGCCATGACTGCCGGCATTGGCATGCCTCATTTCGGCTCATGATCATTCGTAATTGGCTCAATCTAGTTCATTTGAGTCCAACATGAGGTGCCATTGCTACAAAGCGGTTAGCTTTGATCATGGATTTGCACATACCGATATAGTAGAAATCCGATGAATTAAACCATTTTTTTCACCTAAAAACCAAAAATTATGGCAACGTATTCAAAAGGCGCCAATGTTGCATTCCCGGGCAAGGTAGGCAGTGAAACCGGCAGCAGCGGGCGAAGTGTAGATCACCTGAGGGGACTCTCTAAAAAAAGCAGTAATGCCGCTACTAAACCTCTATTGGCGCATCGGACGGGGAAATACCAACCTGGCAGGAAGCAGGGACGGAAATGGGATATACCGTAAACGCAGGCATTAAAAGCCGTTAAATACCTTGCCGACAGGGAGACAAGGAAAGGAGCAGATGATGAGAACTGAGTTGATCAAATACCTGGCGGCCTTTCTCCTCTTCCTTTCGGCAAGTGCAACGCTAAAAAGCAAAAAGATGTTGCACTTACAGGATCATCAGATTAAACATGCCAGCCGGGATTTATTGCTTCTTAATTGCTCAGATTTTACACCTATTTTGATACTTTCGCTTTGATAAGCTGAAGGAATATAAAGGTGATTTGATCCATACCTGCTGATCGGAATTCACTAAAAATTATAGAGCACACCTACTTTAACCTGTACATTATTAACATCCTTTTTGTTCCACTCCCAATAATCGGGACCTTTTTCCCAATTATACTGATAGTTCAATGATCGAATATAGGTTAACTGCGAATTGACGATAAATTTATTAAAATTCCAGGCAAATTTTCCTCCGAATGCCAAATCCACCCAATGCCTGTTGATATATTGTGATTTCTCCCCTGATTGCTCTGCATAAGCGTACAATAAATCGTTATTATTAACCACTCTTTCTACCAGCAATCCGATTTTTTTAAGGCCTTTTACCCAGGCAAGGTCTAAAGATTGCATGTTGCTTCCGGGGCCAATGCCTGCGCCAAGAACCTGTCCCTTGTTCGTGTAACCATCCAGTACCTGATAATGCGTGTACCAGGTTTCGCTGGCCCTGCTTTCGCGGGTGGTGCTTTTTTGCAATTGGGTAAATTCCAGCCCGATTTGAATAAACTCATCCTCCTGAACCAATGGCACTAATTTTCTAAAACCGGCTACGTAGGCCCTGGTATGTTCAGGCTCAACAACCGCGTCCCTTAAATCGTAAGCATGGTCATTCCGGCCATATTGCAGATAAACTTCGGCTTTGCTTTCCGGTAACACATAACGGGCAGAAAAGGATATGTACTGATCTTGTTTAGCCTGATCTTCGGAATTGGTACGATCGGGATTATTAAAATCTACTTTAGGCAGGGCCTTAAATATCGGAAAATAATCGGCGAAGCCCTTTCCCATATCCCTCCTGTTTACGATAAATGACCGATCGGCACCCAGGTATAAGCCTGGTACCCATTTAGGCTGATAGGTAATTGCAATGGCCGAAAGGTACCGCCAATCGGCAGGTTTGCTTACAAAGCCCGCTCCGGTTGGTAAAGCTACGCCAGACTGCTCTAATTTGCCGGCTATGATCTGCCCTTCAAAATCACCAATATAGGTTTGAATGGGCCGGGATGTATTTAAACTAAAATGCTTAAAGCCAGAGGCATTATTGGTCATCAGCAAAGAATTTCTAACACCCGGACCCCACCATAAATTTTCATTAGACAGGCTAAGCGAAACCAGACCTGCATTCAGCCCGATACTGCTTTGGCCCCAGCTTAACTTATTGTAATGTCCATCCCCAAAACGGTCTGGTAAATCAATTTTGTTATAGTAAGCCCGGGAAACCACAGTTTTAAAAACCGTTCCATTGGCATCACTCAGTTTATCGAAGCTACTGTTCTGTGCAAATACGTATTCCGGCCTTAATTGAATAGACAAAGGGCCGATTTTGGCATACACCCCTGCTGACAGCTGGGTTTGGTAACCTTTAGCCTGCACCATAGATCCGTCATTTATACCGTAGGGGTGATGTGTATTTAGCTGTTGTTGCACAACCGCAGGCAATAAATAAAATGCAATTTTACCTTCATTTGCAATATAAAGTTCTTTCCTGAACTGGGTAAGATAGATTAAATCGCCATTTTTCTGCTCCCCCAAAATCAGGTTATTGGTAGCTGCGATATGCATCGGCCTGATCATGTAAGAGGAATTGGAACTATCAAGGCCCAACAGTTGTTGCCTTCTGTAGGCATCCTCAACATTCTCTAACAACCCTACAGGAATAGTTTGGGCGTAACCTGAAACTGCAAAAAAACAGATAAATGATAAAATACTTAAACCAACAATTTTAATTTTTGAATGATGCATATTTGACGAAATATAGCCGAAGTTAGTCAATTTAGGCCATGTTTTAGAATGGTGTAACTAATTTTAATGTTTAGCAAAAAAAGGGAGGGGATATAACAGGGAAATCGCTTTTAACTTTTCACTGTTAGTTTTAGATCTTTCTGCGCATGCCTAAGCGTTATGTTTGCCACGGAAGCCCGAAAAAAATGGAAAAATTTAATCTCCTCCGTGATTTTCGTATTTCCGTGGCTAATTAATTTTTGCAAATGTTTTAAAAGCAATATCCCTGGGGGATATCATCACACATGTTAATCCTGATTTAAAGCCCTTTTATTTTTTTACGCAGGCGAAGGAGCAGGTAATACTGAGCAACTGTTGCCATCAAACCTACTTTTTTGAAATGGTTACGTACCATAAACATAATTAAAGCGCGGTTGCTTTGCTTCATTGCCTTTAAAAATCCCCCGATAACCGGTAAGCTGGTTTTGTTGAAATGCGGTTTGTAGGTTTCGAAAAAAACATTGATCATTTGATATTGCCTGCTTAGTGCAGGTAATTGAGCGGTAGCCGTATAGCAGAATCTTTTAAAACGGGAGGCCATGGAGCGGCTGTAAATATTCGTACTCGAATTAGCGCTATGCTGGCGATAAGCCAGTAATTTATGAGGCAATAATATGGCTTTGCCAAAGGAACAAGCCACCAAAGCAATCCAGTAGTCATGATAGGTAGCATGGCCGGGCATAATATGGATTTGATTGATTAATGCTTTATTGAGCATCATGGTACAACCATAGGCATAGTTACCAAGCAGCAACATCGGTAGGGTTAAAGTTGCAGGCATGTTCAACTCCTGGTTAATTTCAGTCCCTTGATCATCAATAAACTGAAAGCCAGTATATACGAGTATTGGGAAGCTTTCCCGTTCAGCTTTTTCTTTTGCTTGCATGTAGGCAAGGCTGGCCTCCACTTTATTGGTATACCAGATATCATCCTGGTCGGCAAACATCAAATAATCCGTGTCCCGCTCACTAAAGTAGTTAAACAGGGTGCCAAAATTAAGTGCCGGCGACCCATGCCCGCCTGTTAATTCCAATACGTTGATGCGGGAATCTTTAGCCGCATATTTTTCCAAAAGTGCCCTGGTTTGGTCAGTAGACTGGTCATCGCGGATATAGAGTTCCCAATGGGTATACGTTTGGGAAATGATGCTCTCCAGCTGTTCGCTTAAAAAGGCTGAGCCATTGTAAGTGGCCATCAAAATTGTCACTGTAGGTTTCATCACGCCGGCCCCATTTTTTTATACAGCCTGACCATCATTTTGATGCAGCCTTTGCGAAGTAAATGAAAGTTTTGCAAAGGATGACGAATAACATGTTTTAATATATATTGCATTCCGGTACGGAGTTGAAGTGACCGGACATGGTGTAAAGCCAATAGGTCTGCATTTTTTTTCCTGAGTTGCCCAACACCATGACCATCGGGTTGACCCACCAGTTGAGCTTCCATTTTTTTCCTTACCGCTACTTCTGAAAGAAACATTCTCCGGTGGTTGTTCATCATACTTTTAGGGTGAACCCTAATTTTTGTGAATGAACTTTCCACCTGGTCAAAAATAAATTCAGGATTTAATAGTGCGATGTTAAACCAGAAAAGCCAGTCTTCATTGCTATCCAGGCTGAAATCAAATCCTCCAGCCTTTTTAACAAGGGCAGCACATACAAGGGGGCTGCTTACCGGGAAAATATTGTTTTCGATCAGGCGGTTTAAAAGATTAAATCCTGAGAGCGTTTCTTTTGCCAGGAAGCCCTGAGGATATTTTTCTACAGAAACGTAACGTCCGCCTTGCTCTTTAAAAAAAGCGGAACGGGAAAAGACCAGTGAAGCACCCTGCTTTTGCAGCAAGGGCAGCTGAATGGCAAATTTATCTTTAGAGAGGAGATCATCTGCATCCAGAAACTGAATGTAAAGCCCCCGGGCCTTTTTTATACCTGCATTACGGCTGGCAAAGAGACCCGAATTGGATTGATATACATATTGGAAATTTTGTTCAGGATGCTGTTTGATATAATTCCGTACCACTTTAGCAGTATCGTCAGTTGAGCCGTCATCAACCACAATACATTCCCAGTTTGAACAGGTTTGTGCAGATATGCTTTCCAGGGTTTCTGTAATCAGGTGACCATAGTTATAAGTAGGTACGATAACGGAGATCAAAGGATTATTCATGAGCTTCCTCTATTTTTTGTTTCATAATTGACCAACGATGGCTCCATTGATGCTTAAGCACTACTTCGGTGTAGTTGCGCTCGATAAGCGGAAGATATGATTCATAATTATCCAGAATTGCCAAAAGTTGTTGGGCTGCATTTTCCATATCGATTTCTATTATCGCATCATAACCGAACAGTTCCCGCATATCAAAAGGCGTTACTCCAACAATCAGGCACTTGGAAGCCATGGCCTGCAGGTATCTTAAGGTCATGGTAGATATGTATTCGGCTCGTTCAGGATGAGTAATATCAGAAGGAACGCAGATCACAATTTTAGTTTGGGCAAGTGCAGCGACCAGGTCTGCCTTTTGTTTAAACAACAGGCCGGCATGGTGCGAACGGTAAAGATGCCGTTTAGCATGTACAGCTAATTCATCCCTGATCAGCAAGTGATAGGCTTCATAACGCCTTCCAAATTCCAATACATCAATCCCTTTCTGGTTAAAAGGCTTAAAAGTGTACTGGGTAGCATCTATTCCTTCGGGCAGCCATATACTTTTGCATAAACTGTTGGGATATTTATTTAAATGATCCATCCAGGCCTGTTTAGAAGAGAAAAACACATATCTGACGTTAAATACATCAAGAAATGGAAAGATCCATGATTGAAACCTTGGCCAAACATCATGCATGTAAATAAAATTTTGCTTTGAAAAAAGCACATATGGAAGTAGCACACTAAAGTCTCCGCTAATCATGGCGGTGAAACTCACTTTTTTATTGTCCCAAAAGTTTAACTTAAGTTTATAAAGAGACGGAATACTGATCAGCTTTCTGACAAAAAAAGATTTCAAGCGCCTATTTGAAACGATATTCCGATTCACTTGTAAAGAATCATCTGCCTGGATAACAGCATAAAGCTCCTTAATTCCATCTAAAAAGAATGCATCTTCCTGGCTTTCTAACAATTGGAGCTGTTTAAATTTCATAACCGGCCTCCTTTATATAACGGCCCCAGAAATCTGGTTCATACCGGCGCCAGGCGTGGCAACCAAAAGGCAATTCACTATCGTTTAAGCCATATAAGTAACCGGGCGCAACCTCGAAACTGAACGGTATGGCATCAACAGCTTCTGGCACTTTAAACCCTTTAAATGCTGAAGGAATTAATTCTGACCAAAAAATATCTTCGTTAACCACTGGCTGAAAAGGATAAAAAGAAAAATTGTATATCAAATTATACTTGATATCTCTCCATAAATTGATATAAAAAGGTTTTGTGTGAGAAAAAAATGGATGTTTGAAATCCAGTTTCTTGAACCGTTTTACAGCATGATAGCAACTTGAAATTTTACGCAAACTAAAGCCGCCATTTCCCTGGCCTGCAATGGCAAAAGTTCCATCACTATTTTTTTTGATAAAAGGTGCCCCAATGTAATCATAACCGCAATTACACCAGTATTCCAGTTCGTTCTTAAAAACAAATGCATCTAACTGATAGATGAGCATAAATTCGTAATCCAGAAATGCTTTATAAAAACCGGGTTTTTTCATTAGCCTATTGTAGGCAGCCGTACTGACAAAAAACCGGTCGTCGAATATTTTAAACCTCGCCCGTTTCTCTTTAACCAATTGGTTATCTGCAATTTTTACTGCCATTCTTGCTGGAATAACAAAATAAATATCATACCCGCACAACAGCTTAAAACACTGTTTAAGCGAACTCAACTCAAATGCATTGAGCTCCTCTTTGTAAAATGGAATAACAATACATGCCCGCTTCATTTTATTTTATTAAAAACCTCAATCCAGGATAGTCCGACAAGACTTCTATCATATCCTTATTTTTCCAGATGAACAATTGTACCAGCAAATAAACGATTACAGAAAGGCCAACCGTAAAGGTAAGTACTAATATAGGTATTATGGTAATTTGCAAAATAAAGTACCTGACCAAAAAAAACGTTAGGCTGGCCAGAACACTCTTTAGACAAACCCTGACAGGCAATACGACTGAAAAATGTTTTCTAACATACAGATACAAGACCACTGTAACTGAAAATTCGGTTGCAAGTGAGCTAACCGCAGCACCCAGCTGCAAAAGCCCGGGAATAAGTATAAAGTTGAGCGACAGACTGATGATTACCCCTACAATAGTGGCATAAAAAATTTTTCTTTCCTGCATTAACGGCAAAAGAATTTGGTTGCTGAACACCTGAGCCAGGCCTATTACCACAACAATAAAAGACAAAACCCTCAGGGAATTTACGCCAGGAAGATAGGCCTGCCCCGCGAATACGATAATGATTTCGTTTGCCAGGCAAAAGATACCGATGGCGATGGGTACACTCAGGAAACAGACAAAGCGCAGCGACTTGTTTAACAGACCGGCGGCTGCCGTATGATCCTCTTGATTAAACAGAAAAGTAAGACGTGGAAGCAAAACAAGAGAAACTGCGCCCAGTACCGAAAGTGAGATTTTTGCAAACCGCATGGAAGCTGCATAATAACCCACAGCTTTATCATTAGTTAAAAAACTTAAAATTACGGTGTCAAAAACCAAATAGATGGTTGTAACCAAGGCACTTGCCAATAATAGAAACAGCGGCTTAAGGTGTTTCCTGATGGTAAGGTTTTTAAAGGAAATATGGATCTTTTTGCGAATGTGGTACATATTAAATCCGGCCGAAGCAAGCGCAGCAATTAAGTTCAAACCAAAATAAATGCTGCTATCATCCGGACCTTTTACGCATAAAAACAGTAAAGCAACAGTACATAACCTGATGGCAACGGTCCTGATGGTGATGTATTTAAATTCCTCCAGGCCTTGAAAAAACCATTCGGCAATAAAAACACTTCCTAATACGATAGCCATCCCGATCTGGTATAGCGCAAAATTTGAATAAAGTTTATCTATAGAAATGGTTAACAGAAAAAACAGGATAACTGCCGCTATAGCAGTAACCAGATGAATAAAAAGAAGGGATGAAAAGGTTTGCCCCAGAAGCTGACGGTTATGTTTCACCTTTGCCACCTCACGCAAACCATAAAGCGGGATGCCAAGACCTGAGAATATGAGAAAGTAAACGGTGAAATTATCTGCCAGGCTAACTGCTCCTAAAGCTTCCGGACCTAGAATTCTAGATGCATAAGGGAAAGTAATTAATGGGAAAGCAAATTGAGTAAGCGATAACAGCATATTATATCCCGCATTTTTTCTCAAAACAGCCATACCTCAGTTTTTCTTAAAAATAAAGCCCCACCATTTAAATAAGTATTTTGCATAAACAAATGGTGTAAAGGTGAAAAGGCCATTACGTTGACAAGAGATGATAATTTCTTTGTTCTGTTTAATGATACTCGTTAATCCGGAAGTGCTTATCCCTCCTAAACGCATTTTTACCCAAACGTCATTCACATAACTGGTTTTGATTTTATGAATAAGCATAAACCGGAGGATGAGATCAAAATCGCCTGAAATTTCCAGATCTGTAGAATAATTGCCATACTGATAAAAAAGTGATCGTTTGGCATAAAAAGCCGGATGCGCCGGTGCGGTACCGAACCTAAACATCCAGGGCTTAAATTGGGCCGAAGAGTAATACCGGGTAATTTTTGAAATATCGTGCCTTTCGGTAAACACAATATCTGCGTAAAAAGCGTCGACAAGTGGTTGTGTTTTAAACTTCATCGCAACCCTGCTTAACACCTGATGATCAGCAAATACATCATCGGCGTTCAGAATGCCCACCACATCACCTGTGGCAACAGCGAGACCTTTGTTAATGGCATCATAAATACCTTGATCCGGTTCTGAAATCAGCATACTGACATGTGCCTTGAAACTATCTATCACAGCAAGCGTACCATCTGTAGAGCCTCCGTCTATTATAATATATTCTACATCTTTATAGTCTTGCTCCATAACAGACTGTATAGCAGAACCAATCAACTCATTATTAAAAACTACCGTAATGATGCTAATGGTCATGAGGCTAAAGATCTGTATAAGTGATAAGTTTCAGTGAAACAAATGTCCCAGGAGAATTTCTTAGCTTGCTCAACTCCAAGCCTGATCAAATTCAGCCTGTCGTTTGCAATAATTGCTACGGCATGAAGTGCTTCTTCCAGGCTGAGTGTTTGCAACAGTACCCCGGCCGCTCCGGCTACTTCGGGTATAGACGATGCATACAGGGCGATAAATGGGCATCCTGCCTGCATGGCTTCCAAAACCGGGATTCCAAAACCTTCATTGGAAGATGGATACAGCAGGCAAAAAGCATTATTGTACAAGGCATTGAGTTTCGCACGCTCAATATTTGGAAAGACTAAAAAACGCTCTCCCAGATTTTTAGTCAGGAACTGTTGTTCTTTCGCAGTCAGGCAATCTCCCACAATATAAAGTTTGAAGTCTTTACAGGCTGCTGTCAATTTAACAGCAAAATTAAAATTCTTGTAATCTTCCCGCGCGCCTACAAATAAAAAAAAGGGTGGATGCAGGTTAGCTTCTTTACTGGCGAGCGGCCTAAAATCTGCAGCAGCACCGTGAGCAATTACCTTTACCATTGACTCATCAATCTTTGGATATCGAGCCAATAGGTCATTTTTGGTAAATTGAGAAACCGTAATAATGGCATCGCTGGTTTTAATTGCCTTATCTTTTAAATAGCGATGGAGCCATAATCTTGGTCCCCGGTAATATTTTTCGTGTGTAAAATCGTGTACGGTAGTGACTATGGTGGTATTTAAAGTTTTTTTAGGTGTTCTGAAATAACTAGCGTGAAAAATATGCGATTTATCAAACTGTGGTAATTCCAAAAAACGATCGAGAAGCGGAATGAAGCCTTTTTGAGGGATGATCTGTGCAGGTGGTATCGCTAACTGAGTTCGTAAACGATTTGCTATTTTTTGCTGAGGCTCATAAAAATTTAATAAAACCTCCTTTTCTTGCAAAAATCTGGTGGTCAATTCGTACCAATAAGTAGAAATCCCTCCGTTTTTTTGCAAATAGTAGATTAAATTATCATATAACAACCTCATTTAAACCCTTCTTTGCTGATTGGAAACCACCAGATGCTACTGCAAGATGATTTTTACCGCTAATATAGCTACATTAAACAGAAATCCATAGCCTGCCTATCAATTAAGACCACACTTTGGATATGGTAGCCTTTAATCCTATCGGATATCATAAAAATCAGACTTTTAAAGATGATTTTTGCCCAGTCAGCAATCTATTTTTTCCTTCCAATGAAAACCTAAGTATTACAAACATGAGCCCAATTAATATGGCCCCAATTATTGCCCAAATGAGACTGGGATTAACGATGATCAATAAGATATTTAAAATCAATTGACTAATAGCATAACCTAATGCCACCACCGGATGGGAGATACCCTTTTCATTGGCTAAAAACTGATAAAAATGGCTCCTGTGTGCTTCAAAAATATTTTCTTTACGGGCTAAACGAAAAACTATGGTAGTAATGGTGTCTAATCCATACAAAAGCAACAGCAATAGGTAGCTTACATTACCCGAGCTGATTAGTAAACTTACCATAACAAAGATGATAATAAAGGCCATCCCAACACTACCCACATCGCCTGCAAAGCTTTTGGCTTTGGTACGAAGGTTGAAAAACATAAATGCAACCAGCGCCAGCATGGCAGTAAGCAACAGGTCGTTAGATACAAAACCCAATACCATATGGTGGTTTAAGTAATATAAGGTGAGCAAAGTAACAAATGAATAAACGCCGGTAAGTCCGTTTATACCGTCCATAAAATTAATGGCATTAATGATACCAATGGCCATAATGAAAGCGATAGGTATGATGTAAACAGGCAATTGAAATAATCCAACCTGGTAGAACAATAGCGATACCGCCAAAAAATGACAAATAATCCTCAACTTGTTGCTAATTGGTTTAATATCATCGGCAAAACTTATACTACTGATCAGCAACAGGCCCAGCACAAAAAAAGGATAACTATAATCAAAAACGAAGAAATATAATAATATGGCGATGGTAAAAATGATCCCCCCTCCGCGGATGGTGATCTTACTGTGGGAACTTCTGAAATTTGGTTTATCAATAATGTTATACCGATCTGCGATTTTGAAATAAATCAGTTCTATTATAAAAAAAACGAAGAAAAAGATAATGTAACTTAATATGCTCATTGAATTATATAATTATTGATGAATATTAAATCCATCAAGTACAGATGTAGGTGACCAACCTAATTCGACTCTTGCTTTCGAATCATCGAAAGTAAGATCTGACTTAATTTTTTTTAACTTCAGGCTGTTGATCGGAGCATTTTTCCCTAAGCAATCACCAAAAATAGCCATTATTTTTGCAAGCCAAAACGGGATATTTAAAGGTCTGCCTTTGCTAAGCTGTTGGGCAATTATATTAGAAAGCTGTAAAAACGACGGATGTACTCCATCGGTTAAGTTGTAAATTCCGCCTATAGTTGCCACTTTTGGGATTAGTGCAGCTACATCGTGGGCGAGCACCATACTTTTTTTTGCCCTGCCTCCGGCAATATTAAAGTAATATCCTTTTTTAATACCTTTAATCATCTGATGAAGATTACCGGGGGGATTCGGGCCTCCAATTAATGGCAACCTTAATATAGTGCAAATGACTCCATTCTGACTGCACCAATCCTGCACAAGTCTTTCAGCTTTAACTTTACTTAAACCATATGGATCTTTAGCCAGGAGTGCCGTATCTTCGCTAATTAGCGTACCAGAATCTTTACCGTACACAGCAACAGTACTTATTAATACGAAACATTTAGGTAAGTGCTGTGCCTTCTCGACCTGACAGAGCAATGTTTGGGTACCTAAAGTATTTACATTGAAAAAAGCCTCGCGTTCTATTTCGCTATTAGGTATGCTGTGCGCTTTGCCCGCACAGTGCACAATTAAATCAAACGAATCTATGTCTATTAACTTTCCTTTTGATAGGTCAGAGCAATAATCATCTTCAGGCCTGCGACCTAAGGTTTTAACATTCATATTAATTGATTCCAGATGGCTCCTTAGGATTTTACCTAAAAACCCAGAACTACCTGTTAATAAAACGGTTCTAATTTCCAATGGTCGTTAATAGTTTAGATAGTTTATGCTCGTAAGCTTGCCAAGTATAGTTTTCCATTATTAATTGTTTAGCGTTTGCTTTAATATGCTCATATTTAACTGGGTTTTCAAAAAGGTCGTTAATTAGTGTTGCCATTTTGAATGCCTCATCCTCTACAAGAAAGTGGCTTCCATTTATACCACCTTTTATCGGGTTTGCACCATGGGAAGTCAATATATTTATTTTACCCATACCCATTGTTTCTAAAACTTTATTTTGGATCCCACCACCATTCTGCATCGGAGCAATGTGTGCAAAGCAAGAATTAAGCAGAAGATATGGATCATCCAAAAAGCCAGTAATTATCACATTTCTTCTTTTCTTCGCCATTTGCAGTATAATGGAAGCTGGGCGCGCACCAATAATATAAAGTTTTATATCGGGATTTAGTTTGTCCATTACATGCTTTTCAAACCAAAGTACAGCATCGATATTGGGTTGATAAAACATTGTTCCAAAGAAAGCAATTCCATTTGCATATTGTCGGTCAAATGCATCATACTGAAAAAGGCTCTCTTTAACACCGTTCGGCAACCAGGCTACTTTTCCAATCTCATTAAGCGATTCAGCCTCTTGCTGATTTACACAGAGGGTAAGCGCACACTGTTCAATGATTAGCTTTTCATACCGCAACAATCTGCTTGCCTCGATACTATATATCGTTTTATAAACGGGTGATGAGGTTGTATTGGAAGATTTCAGGTAGCTTTTAGAAAGCAGATCCACCATATCGAGTACAATTTTATTACCGCTCAGTTCTGGCAAATATCCGGCTGTCCGAATTAAATTCAAAAAAACAAACTCATAATTGTCCTGATCTTCTTTGAGATACCTTTTAACCTCCCGCAGCGTAAAATACGACACTTGATAGGGGATATTTGAAAAAAGGTTAAAGCACATATTACGCAGTGATTGCCCAATATTTTGCATAAAGTGTGAGTGTTTATAGCTATGTGCTTCGATAAAACTTACTTCCGCCTCATTTGGAATTGTTCTTGCGATCGTAACAATATGTAGCGCATAAGTTTTACTCAGTATCTTAATGAGGTTATAAATCTTAAGCTTATGCCCATCAACAGGAGGAAAAGGTATGCCCGGAATTATAATCAAACATTTTCTATTCATTTTTCTTTATTAAAATCTCTATATGAGTTGAGAATCTTATTGGCAAACTTTTAACCAAAAAATTTTTTAAAGCCCCAAAAACTACATTTTTGTATAATCCTGCATTCGGCAAAAAATTAACATGATTTGCCTGCAATATTGTAAATCCCATTTTAACAAAAATTTCATTCAATTCACACAACCCATAATATCGACAATGACCTGGGTAAAAACTACCCTCCGAGTCAATAGGATCTAGTATTGGCTTACTAAAAAGTAATTTAATAATGTAGCCTATATAAGACCTATTATTTGTTGTTAAATAAGCCATTCCCCCAGGCTTTAATAATTTTACCAAGTTCTGCAGAAATTGATATGGCATTCGTATATGTTCTAATACTTCCATAACCAATACTATATCAGCTTTAATTAAATGTTTAATATCGTTATTAGTATCGAAATTGACGGAAATTAAATGGTGCCCAATTTTCCTAACCTTATTTTGGAAATCCGGGCTAGAATTACCTAATCCAATTATCTTATTATTAGCTCCAAAATAATACATACCTGTACCTGGATAAGGCCCAAGCTCATATATTTGCTTACCATTAGGATAGTTTAGTGCTAGTAATGCTCTTTCGAAGCGTATCTCATCTTTTTGAAATGGTTTGATACCATCCTTGAATAGTAAATCATGGAAATCTTCATTGAAGAAAATGTCGTTAACCATTTTTTGATATTCACTCATTCCTATATGCTTATTAGTTAATCAATGTTCTACACAATAATTAACAGAATTTATCTGAAATTATTTTCGTACCAATTGATTATCTTATTCTCAAACACTTTTGAAGAAAAATTTTTGACTTGATCATAACCATTTATAATATTGTTTCTAACTGTCGGTATATTTTCATCTGTAAGAAGCCAACTTATAGAATCAGCAATTGATTTTATACTATAAGGATCAAAGTATTTTGCAGCGTTCCCCGCTATTTCGGGTAAACATGAGGAATTACTACAGGCTAAAGGACATCCATATTTCATGGCCTCAATTATCGGGATGCCAAAGCCCTCATCTTTAGACGGGAATAAAAATAATTTAGAGGTTTTATATAATAATTCAATTTCTTGGTCTGTTTGATATCCTAAAAAAAATATTCTATCTAAAATTTTCAATTCATCCGCAATTCTTTTGTATTCTATAAGTGTTTTTTTATCTCTAATCCCTATCATTTTTAGAACATATTTATCCTTTATATTATCACCTAGTGCAGCGAATGCATACATTAAAGATTTCGAGTTCTTATATTCAGGTTCTCCTCCAATGTGCAACATTACATTTTGCCTTTCAGAAAAATCAGGATTAAATTTCTCGTATCCATCTGCTAATTCAATAGTGTTGGGTATTACCGAAATATTATCAGGCTCCAATCCAAGTTTTTTAATTATATCTAATTTAGAATGTTCTGAGACTGTTATTACATGTTTAAATTTTTTTGCAACTCTCGGCACTATAAAAGAACGATACAATTTCCCTATTTTTTGCTTCAGGGATGGGGTTGGCAAATTGTTTAAGAAAATTATATCATGCAATATTAAAACATTTAGATGCGATGGTTTTAAAAATAGTGGTGCAGTGTTATATGGAAAAATGACAAGGCCTTCGTTTTTATTTCTGTAGCTCAAAAGTGAAAATTGCTCCCACAAAATATAATTATCAAAGCCAAATGAAGAATATCTATCCGTATTTACGCTCTCCTTATTAGTCAATAAACCTTTTGGACTTATATTATATCTTTTCTGAAGGATTTGCATAAAACTATTTATGTACTTACCCATTCCCCGATGCTGTCCATACGAAAAATTTGCATCGTAACTTACCTCTTTCAAATAGTTCATTTCAATAATAATTCTATTTTATCAACGCATTTCTTTATTGAAAATTTATCCATCCGATTATATGATTTTCTGCTCATCTCTTTCAGCACTTTCCTATTCTCTATTAGAAATTTCATATGTTTAGATAGATTTTCGCTGCCATAATCTAAAATAAATCCATTTTCGCCATCTTCAATCATTTCTGATATCCCCCCAGTATTTGTAGCAATAACAGGAAGTGAATGCCCCATTGCTTCTAAGATTGATAACGGAAACGATTCAAAACTAGATGGCAGTATAAATAGGTCTGACTCTATAAGTAAAGTATTTACATCCTGTACAAACCCTAATAGTTCTATATTTGATTTTAACGTTTGAATTTTTTCAGTCAGCTGTTTTTTAAGCATCCCATCTCCTGCGATTTTCAATTTAACATGTTCACTGTTCTGAAAAGCAACTTCAAACTGGTCGATAAGCCAGTTAATTCCTTTATCAGGATCGAGTCGCGTTACGCACAAAATCACTAACGGGATTTTATCATTGTCTCTGTTTAGAACGCTAGCTGGATATGAGATGCCGTTATTGATTACAACGGTCTTTTTATCTTGAAAAATTTCAGCAACTGCCTTTTGATATAAAACAACAACCTTATCGCACCAAAAAAAAGAAAAGTTTAGTAATAGCCCGCCTATTATTTTTTTAAGCCCTTTAAAAGCATTATTGGAGGTATGTCTATACCCGATGATATGATTGGCTTTTATAAAAGGTGCGAAATAAATTGGTCTATTACCATTGAGCAGCACATTACTTATTTTATGCGCTTCTATATATGAGTTTATAAAATTTAAAATTTTATAAATACCGAAATCGGTTTTCAGCAGCTCCTTTTGCCCGGTTGGTAAACGTTTAAATAACTCATGATCAGAAACTATAAAATGATATTTTTCCGGATTACATGTATTTATATATAAGTTTTCAATAAATTTTTGTCCACCTCCAAAGAATGGAGTTAAATCAATAATCAAGACATTCGTCATTATCCTCCTGTTTTAGTATGGGTTTAAAAAAATTGTGTATTGAAATTAAAATAAAATAAAATAAAATAAGGTATATAGGAAGTCTAAAGAAAAAATTTGCTGGGTCATACGCGAACCATCTAGGGAAAGTACTAAGCAAAATTATTCCAGATATTTTATATAAATTCTTTTGCTCGCTTTTAAATATTTTATTTAAGAATTTAGCTAAAACTGCGGCTATAGCTAAGGGACCTAAATAGCCAAACCATACAAAGAAGTAAACAGAAATAAGTCCACCACCACCTAGAGTAGTATACTTAGATGCAAACTGGGGCAATCTGGCCTCTGTCCATACAAATGATGAGGGTACTAAACAGTTCCAAAAAAAACCAATGGTTGACCATACTCTTAGTGGTAATGATAAAATTCCATCTCTCACTATACCTAAAAAAACAACTGATGAATAGAATACATCTGTTTGGTTAGTTATAATTATTCCTGAAGAGTTATCATATAATTTCATAAACTCTTCATAGGAAACATTACCTACATTTTTCATTATACCTAGAATTTCTGATATAATAAATCCTAAGAAAGAGAATATAATTACATACCTACTTTTGAAAGTACCATCAGCAAAAAGAATGAAAGTTAAAAAAGCCATCTGTATCAGTTGAATTCGATAACCTTTAGTTGCTGTGGTATAAATATAGTATATTACCAGAAGGAGTAAGCTCTTTCTAAGTATTTTTGATTTAGTAAAGTAAAAGGCACATATAAAAAGAATATAAAAATATTCTAAACTTCCTCCTTGTTTTTCTAAGTTTTCTACATAGGTAGAATAAGACTCGCTATTTAAAACGCTTTCTCCCTTTACAGTTAAAAGTATTCCAAGCATACTAACGTATAGCACTACAAATATTGCAGTGTTATTTCTGGTTTTTATCAAATCACGTATAATTATTTGAGATTCATTAAATTTGTTTGATATGAAAAAATATAGAGACGATAAAAATAAAACATGAATGATAAGCGCCTTATCATAAAGTGATTTATTGTAATATTTAAAATGGCCAGAAATTAAGTAGCCACCAAAATAATACGGTAAAAGATATAACAAATAGGAAAGAAAAAATATCGACATTATTAATGCGGGCTGCACTTTTCTCAGTTCCCAAATAATAAATATATTAGTTAGTATTCCACATAACAATATATAACAACTTAAGCTAGCATCAAATAAACTAACTAAAATGAATAGGCTAACAATAAAAAGCCATGGAATTTTAAATAGTTTATCTTTTGATATTACAGTTGTAAATAATGCCATATGACTATTTAAGCTTAAAATATTTGATCAATGCTTTTAGGGTAAAAAAACTAAATGGTTTAATTCTAATCATGTCTTTACTTAACTCGTAACATAAACTTTTATTTCCTGCATTAAATGATAGTGCGAACTGTGCATACTTTTTAGCCATTTCTACTTCCGATGATTTTATCTCCTTATTATATAAATCATACAGATTTCCTAATTTCTCTATTTGATCTATACGCTTTGAATTATTCACTACATGATCATTATAGATTCCTAAGGAGGCTTTGACTGCAAAACTATTAGTGTTGATTTTAACCAATCTAAGCCAGTAGTCATAATCCTCAACGAAATGATATTCCCTTTCAATTTTAAAAAGGCCAACCTGCCTGAGTAAGCTAGTCTTAACAACCATTCCAGAAGTTGGAATTGGGTTAAAGTCAGTTAGCAACGATACCACAGCATCTTCCTTATTATAATCTCTAGCTTTCACTACACCAACTTTTATCCCATCACGAAAAACGTCCAAGTCATGATAAATCCAATCATAACCTTGGTTAAAAGTTTCTAACACGCAGCTAAGTTTGTTACTGTACCATTGATCATCTGAATCTAAAAATGCACAATATTGACCAGAAGCTATGTTTATGCCAGCATTTCTTGGGCCTGCAGGTCCTCCATGGTTTTTTAATTTGATATATTTAATATCAAGCTCGGTTTGGTAGCTTTTAACTACTTCATGTGTATTATCAGTTGAGCCATCATCACAAACAATTACTTCGAAACTTTGATAGGTTTGACTCTTTAATGAGTTTAAAAGCATAGGTAATAACTTTCCGCTATTATAGGCCGGGATAATTACCGAAAACATCACCTTATGATCCATTTCAATTACAGTTTATCACCAATTAACATTAACGTTCTCTTCAAAAAAAGTCTGAATTTCTGCAATACTGGAAACTTATTCTTTATGCTAACATTTCTCATCATCTTTTTCAAGTTCTGAGTATGTTTTTTAATAGACACATGATGCTCACCATTATAATGGTCATCAATTATTTCCAAAAGCCTGATTATACTTCTAATATTTGATATCTGTGCAGTATTCTTAGTGTTTGATATGCCCTTATCATGGATCCTGTAAACACACATCAAATCCTCTAAATAAAGAAATGGCCCATAGCCTATCAACAGAAACTGTAGGGCCATGTCACCATTATATTGCAAACTAAACCAAGAAGGATAATGTTTAATACAATTTCTAAATAACATACTGGCCGTAGCCATTTGCCAACGCTCAATTAAATCATCAAAATATAAAGTCGTTTTTTGATCTATATCATTAAAGAGGTAAGGTTTTTTATCAGAGTTTTGATATACAACTTTTGAATTGTGAAAGCAAAGAGAATAATTTTTATTTTTCTCAAGGGCATCAACTTGTTTCTGAAGTTTATAATTATCCGTCCAAAAATCATCTCCCTCACATATAGCAATATAATCCCCGTCTGCCCTTTGTAATGCATCCAGAAAATTCGGCATCATACCTATATTACTCAATCGATTCAAATAAACAATTTTTCTTGAATTTTCATCAATCTCTAAAAACTTTAGCACAATATCATTTGTCTTATCTGGAGATTTATCGTTTGCAATAATAAGTTCAAGATCAAAATTACAAACTTGATCTAAAACGCTTTGAATTGCTTGTTCTATAAATTCCTCATGACCATAGGTGATCATTACCACCGAAACTTTTATGCTTTTCATTACTTGATTATTCTGATTCCTAAGAAGATTACGAATCCAATTCTACTTTTTTAATAATCCTTCCCGGCACACCAACTATAACGCAATTATCAGGAACATCCTTCGTTACTACCGAACCTGCACCAATAATGACATTTTTACCAATTTTTACTTTTGGTAGAATTGTAGAGTTTGAGCCGATTTGACTATTCTCGCCAATTTCACAGCCACCTAGTACCGTGGCGCCAGGAGAGAGCTCTACGAAGTCGCCAATTTTACAATCATGAGTTATAGTAACATTGTAATATACAATACAACCGATACCTAGTGTAGTATCATTTGATAAAATGGAATTGTCAAGCACATTGCAACCCGCTGAAATCTTAACATTATATGAGCCTATAACAGCATTCTTACTAATAGTTGAGGTATAATCACCACCTATTCTTATAAATTTTTCATGTAGTTTCCTTCTTAGATGCGGGTTACCAATAGCAATTGAAAATTGTTTCCCGAATTTTTTAAAGTACGCTTCAACTTCTGATAAGGACTTTAATACTGGAAATTTATTATATAAAATAAGTAAATCACTATCAATATCATCAAAAAATGCAAGATTATCTTCCAGATTGACTTTAGAAAATATCTCTAACACCTCTTTCGCAAACCCTTTCGCCCCTACTATGATCATATCTAATTATTTTGAGCTCTTAACAACAGTCGACAAATCAAATCAACTTCTTCAATGGATAAATCATAGTAAAGAGGAAGACACATGACTCTCTTAGCTATATCATCTGTTATCTCCATTTCTATTGGTTTTAGATAGGGCAATACTTTAGATAATGAAGGGTAGAAATAACGTCTTACAAAGATTTCATTAGATTTTAAAGCTTCAATACATTTATATAAAAGTTCTTCACTTTCTAAAACAATCGGGTAATACGCATAGTTTTGAGAACTTTGGTTATACCAAAATTGCTTTATCGCTTTAAAACCACTAAGTTTTTCATCGTACCTCTCGCAAATCTTTTTTCTGTTCTCGTGAATTAGATCGATGTATTTTAAGTTAGCTAATCCCATTGCTGCATGAAATTCTGAATTTTTCCCGTTAATACCGAGTTCGGCAAACGCCTCTGGACCATTAAATCCAAAATTTCTTATATAAGCAATTCTTTTCAATAATTTAGGGTCCTTCGTTATTACCAATCCGCCCTCTCCAGAATGATATAGTTTAGTAGCATGAAGACTACACGTGGAGATATCTCCGAACTCAAAGATAGACTTTCCATTTATTTTGACTCCGAAGGCATGAGCACCATCATATATAACCTTAAGATTATGCTTTTTTGCAATTTGCTCTATTAAAATAACATCGCATGGATTACCATAAACATGTGTTGCTAAAATAGCTGAGGTATTCGCCGTAATAGCATCTTCGATTTTTGAGGCATCAATATTTAAAGTATGTCTATCTATATCTACAAATACAGGATTACAATTTTCCCAAACAATGCTGCTAGTAGTTGCCACAAAAGAAAAAGGAGTGGTAATAATTTCGCCCTTTAAACCTAATGCCTTAATAGAAATTTGAAGCGCTACAGTCCCGTTGGTGACAAAGAGTAAATGATTGACGTTTAAGCTATTCTTCAGCTGCATTTCAAGATCGCTAGCCAAGGGGCCCATGTTTGTCAGCCACTGTCTTTGCCAAATACCATTTAGATATTGTTGATATTCCTCAATTGGAGGTAAAAATGGTTTGGTTACAGGTATCATTTTTTTAAAATAAGGTTTTTTATATCATTTATGCTCTGAAAGCCAACAATCCAGGCTATTAGCAAATAAGAAATGCCTCCACTTAAGCTCCCTAAAATTAGTTTGATCAAGTGTGCTTGATTTATAAGCACCTTGTTCACAAAATACATAACAATAGCCATTAACAAAGCAAATAAAAATATTGGGACAATATCTTTTAACTGCCTTAACATATTATACTTTAATAATGCGCCAGCATAATGAGTATTTATTAAAAGCGCAACTATCGAGAAAATTAATTGACCCCAAAGTAATGCATAGAAACCATAAAAAAAGGAAATGGTTAAAATTAAAACAAGCAAAACCTTCTTTATGATTTCTAGTTTTAAATATAAATCACTTCTGCCCATTACTTGTAAAACCAACAAATTGTAAACATGAATAGGATACAGAATCCCCGTAAAACAAATAATTTCAAAAATTGGCACAACTGGCAGCCACTTATCTGTAAATAAAAAAATAATAAGTGGCTTAGCAAGCAAAGCCATAATTATGATAATGGGCGTAACTATAAAAAGTACCATTTGCATGATTCGTTTATATGCATCCTTAAATCTAGGGATATCATTTTGCAACTTGGAAAAAAGAGGAAAAACCACACGATTAAGTGCACCTGATACGTTTCCTACTGGAAGCATCATCAACGTATTAGCTCTCGTATAGTATCCCACCTGAGCCGCAGAATAATATCTACCAATTATAATTTGATAACTATTTGTGAAAACAATATCCAAAATACCAGAAACTGTAAGTTTATAACCATAGCTAAAATGATACCTGAATTTGGTCATGTTAAAAATAGGCTTCGGAAACCATTTACTTGAAATCCATAAAAACAAGCTAACAAAAAAGGAATTTACTAGAGCAGATGCAACAAGGCTCCAAACCCCAAACTTTAGATAGGCCATTGAAACCCCAACAACGCTGGCCAGTACAAGAGCCGGCAAATTAATCAATGCCTGTTTTCTAAATTCAAGTTCTTTGGTAAGCAAAGTATTTTGAATTGCCCCAAAAGCCGAAATTATAAATGTTAAACCATATACCCTTAAAATATTGGTTAAGGCATTCTGATGATAAAAATCAGAAATCAATGGTGCGGTTACAAATAATAAAGCATATATAAGAGCGCTACCAGCCAAATTAAAATAAAAGACCGTTGAATAATCATCATCCATCAAATCTTTTGTTCGAATAAGTGAACTTGTCAATCCCCCATCAAATAGTGTTGTACCAATTCCAACAAATATTGTAATCATTCCTAGCAAGCCAAACTCCTCTGGAACAATTAATCTTGTCAAAATTATAGAAACAGCAAAGGAGATCAATTGACTTCCAAATTGCTGTGAGTAAGTCCAAATCATTCCAGATAATGCTTGCTTTTTTAAAGACATGGTATATGATTTGTATTTCTCAATAGAGATATTAATGTGGTTATTGATTTATAAATTATTTAGAAAAAATTTCGCAAGAAAAATAGATGTTACTAAAAAGCCAAATATAAATCCACCAATCACCATTCCCTTTATTTTTCCAAAAACAATTTTTTCCAATGGGAGTATCGGGTTATCAATTACTTGTATTAAAGGTGTTTCTTTCCTTAAAGCAATCTTAGACATCTCAAGATTCTGAACTAGAGTTATTAGCATTGCTTTATTTGTCTCAGCAGAAAATTGAGAACTTTGTACAGGAGCAGCTCTTTGAGCTTGTCTGGTTGGATTCAAATTCGGAGTTGCATCGTTTACAACTGCAGCTCTGTAAATTGCACCATTCATTGTATTACGCACAGAATCTGTTTTTTGCTGCAAAATTTTAACATTATCTAACGATTTTTTAGTTTTGGTTTGAATATAAAAATCATTAACATTTTTAACAATTTGTTGATTAAAGTTTTTAGCAAAGAATTCATCTTTCGATTTGACCTCAGCTTTTATAATACTTAGTTTTTTATCGGGTTTAGCTACATTAAGATAATTTTTGTTTATATCATTCACTATGTTATTTAATATACTATCGTTGAGGCGTTTGTTTACCGGAGATACCTGACTATCCGTTAATGCGGAGAATCTAAAATTTTTTAATTCTGGTTTCTTATTCCATTTATCTCTCAACCCATTTATATCAATATATCTATCAGCTAATAAAATTTTTTGGCCATTAAAATCTACTTCAGTTAACAACGTTTTTTCAATCATTGTCCGTGATTTATATAATTCAAGAATATTATCACCTTTAAAAATACCTCCACCATCTCCGCCTAAGTCTAAACCCGCCATTGAAGCAAGCCCGGATAAACTACCTCCAATGCCATTGTTTGCACTGCCGTCTTCCAGTACAAATGTTGTAGTTGCTAAATAAACAGGTTGTTTGAAATACGAATACAAAAATCCCAGCGTTGCACCGAAGATGATTGCCAATGAAATAGCTTTCCATTTTTTTCGAAGATAATTGACCAATTCTTTTAACTTGATTAAAACATCTTTTAATGACACATCATCATTGCTTATAAGATTTTCGGAATTCATAATTAGTTATAAATGTAGACTCTGCGTATAATCAAAAAACTATCTAAGAAGGCTAACTATAATAGCCCCCAATGAAGCAACAGCCGTGCCAATTCCGATCCAGCTTTGCGCAGTTAGACGCTCTCTATCTGCACGCTTAGGAACCAGTATTTCTGCACCGGGTTTAACAACGGGATAATTGTTGAAGAATAAAAATTTGCTCACTGCCGCCGCAGAGCCATTGGCGTATTTAATATAGGTTCCATTTTTTCTCGCATTTGAAGTAAAACCACCTGCACCATTGATATATTGCCTCAGGCTTTTTCCTGGCAAATAGACGATACTATTGGGATTGAGTACTTCTCCGGTAATCTTAACGGTTTGTAAGGTACGCGGAACACGGATAATATCTCCGTCTTCAACAATCAAATCATACTTACCTAGCGGTTTTGCAATGATGCGCTCCAGATTAATGCCAACTAAATCACTTTCAATGAGTTTCTGCTCGATCTCTGCAGAAATTGTATCTTTCGTGCCGGATTCCTGCGCACGTTTTAAATTGAGGTATTTCTTTTCGTCCTCTTCTTTGTTGTTAATGGCATTTTTATCTTTTGGATTAACCTTTTCTGCACCTGGACGTTTTAAACTGGCTCCTTCAGCGTAAGCATAAGAAGTGAGCCCGCCAGCTCTTTTGATCACGTCAGAAATACGCTCATTTTTATTGGTAACGGTATAAAGACCTGGATAGAGCACCTCACCCTCAAGTTTTACCTGTTTTTGAACGGAATAACCTTCAGCATTCCGTACCGATACAATATCAAAAGGCTGAAGCACAAAAGTCGGCCCCTCAATTTTCAGATTCCGGTCAACCGAAAGGGTGAATATTTCTGCCGTACGAGAACTTTTACCTATCGTATCTGAACTTTTAGCCCTCCTGGAAATTTCAATACGGCTAGGGGTAGCACCTTCTTTAAATCCACCTGCCATTTGGATTAAATCCTGGACACTGGCGTTATCTGCATAGTCAAAGGTACCAGGCCGCCTCACCTCTCCCTGAATGCTGAGTTTATATTCATCTCTCAGATCAAACAAAGACGATATCATTACCTTATCCTCTCTTTGAAGCGGAATGTCGGCTTGTGCGCCAGACATAATCTTAGCCACGTCAAAAGAAATTAAACTGGCTGTATTGTCGAAATTTAAACGGTTAATATAACCTCTGTTTAAAAAGGCATCTTCTTTCAAACCTTCTGCTTTTGTAATCAGGCTTTTTAAAGTAACACCATCTTCCAGAGAATACATTCCAGGACGAAAAACAGCCCCATTGATTTCCACCTTATTGGCAAAACGGTCTAAAATGGCATCTACAATAAATTTATCTCCATTCTGAGGCGTATAGCTATTGAATTGTGTGCTGGGAACATCAACGATTTTGCGTTCTCTATTGGTATTTTGCAGTACTTTAATATTGGCGCTGTAAGCTTCTGTTGAAAAGCCCCCGGCAAAACGCAGCACGTCAGCAAGGCTTTCACCTGATACCACCTCAAACAAGGCTGGTCTTTTAACTTCGCCAGACATTTCAACGCGTTTTTCGTAAACAGGAATATTAATTACATCCTGATCCTGCAAACGGATATTTCCTTTTTGGACACCATTGAGCAAGAAGTCGTAAACATCAATAGTGGTTACCACTTTATTACCCCTGATGACCTGAATTTTACGGAATGATCCGTTTTCATTTGGGCCACCCGAAGCATTTAAAGCATTAAATACGGTTGACAGGGAAGAAAGGGAATAAGAGCCAGGCTTTACCACTTCACCAACCAGGGTGATCTTGATCGTCCGGATATTCCCCAGATTGACCGCCACACTTGTTCTACCGGTTTTTAATGAAGGGTAGGTGGAATTAAGACTACTACGTATCTTACTAATAGCCTGTTCAATGGTTAAGCCACCAACCGAAATGTTTCCAACATACTGTAAACGAATCACTCCTTCTGGACTAACCTTCAATCTATAACTGGCCTCATTGTCACCACTCAAGTCGATCAAAAGTTCATCATCCGGCCCAATGACATAACCTTTAGGAGTGGCTATTCTAAGATTGGGCTCGAATGTAAGGCCACTGCTGGAGAAAAGTTCTTTTCCGAAAATTTTAGGTTTTAAACCCTCGAAAATATTGGTTTCAGTTGTGTTTTTATTATTGGTGCTGTTTGCTTTTGTAATGTTTGCTGAATCACGATTGATCCTGACCGCTGTTCTTGACCGGTCATCGCCCTCTTCTGTACCGCTATTCGATGTGTTATTACCCTTTGTAGTACCACTAGTTGTTCCATCCTGCTTTCGGATTTTCTCTACCCTTAATCGCAGTTTTTCAATTTCATCAGCTTTCATACCTTGCGCAGCGGCCATCTGCTCCAATTGCGCATCATTATAACCGATAGATTCTGCACGTTGCATTAATTGTCTGATCTGCGTATCGTTCAGGTCGTCGACTTTTACATTTGCATAATTGGTCTGAGCCATTGACTGCTGGAAAACAGTCAGCATGATCAGAAATAGTAAGGTTGTAAATATGTTTTTCAACTTTATTAGGTATAGGAAGTACTATTAATTATTGATTATTCGAAATAGTTCAGTGTGTTGAACCCGCCCTCTTTTAAATACTGGTCTTTTTTCATGACTTGCAAATCTGAATGCACCATTTCTTTTACTAACGCAGGAAGATCGTATTTAGGCTCCCAACCTAACTGGGTTTTTGATTTCGTAGGATCGCCAAGCAGCAGATCAACCTCCGTTGGCCTGAAGTATTTGGCATCAACCTGGATCACCGTTTGGCCTGGTTTTAAAGTATCTGCATTTAGTCCCAAACCGGCCATCTTTTCTTCGTCAACACCGATTACGACACCTTTTTCATATTCATCTTTTCCGCTGAATTCTACCTCTATTCCCAGTTCGGCAAAACTCATTCGTACAAAATCCCTAACCGTTGTGGTCACCCCGGTTGCAATTACATAATCTTCGGGTTTTTCCTGCTGCAAAATCAGCCACATGGCTTCAATGTAATCTTTTGCATGTCCCCAATCCCGCTGGGCAGAGAGGTTACCCAAAAATAAACATTGCTGTAAACCTAGTGCAATTTTAGCCGTAGCCCGGGTGATTTTACGGGTTACAAAAGTTTCTCCCCTTAAGGGGCTTTCGTGGTTAAAGAGAATGCCGTTGCAGGCGTACATGCCATAAGCCTCACGGTAATTTACCGTAATCCAATAAGCATACATTTTCGCCACAGCATAAGGCGAACGCGGATAAAAAGGTGTGGTTTCGCTTTGCGGCACCGCCTGTACCAATCCATATAATTCTGAAGTAGAGGCCTGATAGATCTTGGTTTTGGTCAGTCCGAGTATCCTGATGGCTTCCAGAAGCCTGAGCGTACCTATTCCATCTGCATTAGCGGTATATTCAGGCATCTCAAAACTCACATGCACATGGCTCATCGCTGCCAGATTATAAATCTCATCCGGCTGTGTCTCCTGGATGATCCTGATCAGGTTTGTGGAATCCGTCAGGTCGCCAAAATGAAGTTTGAAATTAACATTGCTTTCATGCTGATCCTGGTACAGGTGATCGATCCGATCGGTGTTAAATAACGACGACCGCCTCTTCAAACCATGAACCTTGTATCCCTTTTTAAGCAGAAACTCTGCAAGATAAGCCCCATCCTGGCCTGTAACACCTGTTATTAGCGCAACTTTCATATACTTTATTTGATAACCTTTTAAGCGAGCAAACATACGTATTTTTTTTAGCTAAATGACAGACAAGCTCAGTTCAATTAATAAGAATGTAAAAAAAGTGATATTTTCTACTCTCGAGCCTCTAAGCTGTTGGCATTTAAAATATAAATGCTTATCAATAATCTACTTCTGATAAATATCTTTACTTTTGATGTTGATATCCCCAACTTAAATGAAAAAAATTGTACTCCTTTTAATCCTTCTTGCACCATCATCACTCATTTTTTCTCAAACAAGTGCAGACTATAATTATTCCATAGGTTTAAGAGCCTACAGCATCATGCAACTGCCCAAAATACTTAACCAGACCAATTATCAGGATTTTAGCCATACCTACGCGAATGCGCTATTGATGAAGTTCAATGACAACCAGATCAGCTACCGGGTTGGGGGGAATTTTTACAGAAAAGACATCACCTTTAATAATACCTGCGCAAACTGTGAAACAGCTGTGGGTACAGTGACCGATTTTGCCTTTAAAGTTGGCTTTGAAAAGAATTTTACTTATTCCCGCATCCAACCCTATTTCGGAATAGACCTGGGCTACCGCTCCAATCGGTTTAGCGGAAATACTTATCCAGGCACTACCATGTTTGCAGCTACGGCAAGGTATGCGGAGTCATCAAAAAACGGACTGGTTGTGTCGCCTGTAATTGGTGTGAAGCTCAATTTACTCCCTTACATGAATTTATTTGCAGAAAGTAGTCTTGATTATTTTTATTCGTATGAACGCCAGGATTTAACAGACGCAAACGGAACTTCGAGGACGGTAAATACCTATCAAAAATCAGAGTTTCTGCTCAACCTCTTCTCTGCCGGGATCCAGTTTAACATCAGCAGAAGAAACTAGCTTTAAATGGAAGAAGGATTAGACAATGTTTGAGTATTAAATGTTTTTTTCGAAATAAATGCCTTTTAGTAGCTGGAAAGATGCTGACCACGAAGTAGCTACAAGGCCATAGAACAAACTACTTTCCTCTTGTAAAATAAATTCAGCATGACGATCGCATGAGGTAAAGCGGCTAAACGCGAACTATGATTCCAATATAAATCGAATTCAAGTTTATAGCGCCAGATGCACAGGTACATATCTTATCTTTTAGCACCCTCTCGTTTGGATAATTAATATTTTTTCTGAATAAATGCCTTCTTGTAGCTTGAAAGATAAGGTTGTATCAAAAAGATTTACACTGGCCCATCAAACAACTTATATTTTGATACGTCGTCATTCCCAATTTATTTGGGAATCCTAATGCTATTGCAGGGCGCTTTAAGATTAGCTTCGCTGAGCAAGTTATGGCTCCCGCCTGCACGAGAATGATGGGGAAAGAAATAAAATTCTGTTCTAAATTGCGACTTAAAATATTATGCCAACAACAGCAAGCTTATTTCCTGATTGCCTTTTCCCATACCGCTGATTGCTTTCCTTTAAAAAACCGTAAAGTACCTGCCACTACCGCATAATTCATCATACAGAAATAATAGGGAATGAATAAAATCTTAAGTCTGATTTTCCGCTTTTCCAGCCAGAAACCGCAAAGTGCCATCAGGTAAAACAGCGTTTGCAATAAAAACAGGGTATAATATATATTGCCGCCGTACTGTGCTATAATAAGCACATTAGTGAGGTAGGCAGCAATGAGCGCCAGCGGCGTCAGTGTCCACCTCAGCACACGGTGGCTGATGTACTGAAAGGTAAGTATGGGATCCCTGAAAGGGTTCATCAGCGATTTTAACCAGATAACCGACTGGATGCCTCCGGCTCCAATCCGGACCTTACGTTTGAGTTCCTCACTGATATTTGCAGAGGAAGTTTCCTGGGCGAAAGCATCGGGCTCATATTTGATGCGGTAACCCTTTTCTGCAATCCGCATCGAGATCATAAAGTCGTCAAGGATACTATTTTTCGGCACGGGCTGATAAAGTGACCTCCTGATGCTATATAATTCGCCTGCCGCACCTACAACAGTATGCAGTTCTGAATCCCATTCCTTCAGTTTCGATTCATACTTCCAGTAAATCCCTTCTCCGGCAGTTGCATCTGCGTGCTTGTCAGCATATACTTTTTTCTCGCCTGCAACCCCACCCACGCGTTCATCTGCATAATGTTTACAAAGATGGAACAGGGCATCTGCATTAAGGAAGGTATTTGCATCAGTAAAAACGACAAGATCGGTGTCAACACTTTCCATGGCGCGGTGCACCGCTGCAATTTTCCCTTTACGATCTGCAGAATGCATGAGGTGAATCTGCTGATAACGCGAAACAATTTCTGGCGTACGGTCTGTTGAGCCATCTGTAACAAAAATAAGCTGAAGCTTCCCGGCAGGATAATTAAGGGCCAGCGTATTATTAATCTTCTCTTCAATAAAATCCTGCTCATTGAAAGCTGCAACAATAAGTGTACAGGTTGGCAGCTCCTGATCACCAAAAACTTTCGGAACGGCCGGAGCAAATACACGTTTAACCAAAATCAAGATGTATAGTAAAATCCCATAGCCGATATACGTATAAAACACCAGCAGAATAGCGATAATGAAGAAAACTTGCATAAAATAATGTATTGGTATATGTTTTTGGGGTTAAAATGACTGGGTATTATGGCTGAGATTCCAATAGACCGCTTTGAACAAGGCATTAATATGTTTAAGCTTACCTCTGATCAGGAATTTCAGGAAGTTTCTCGGAAATACAATCAGGCCAAAATAAAGGCAGAACAGCGCCCGTTTATAAAAAGCGTAATGCTTTCTCACCAGCAATATCCGGTTCCTGTTCATGTAATAAACTTTAAGCGGACTATCTGCCCCGACCGAAACGGATTCTTTATGGTAAATCTGGGCAAACGTATTCACCCGGATCTTAAACCCTGCTTTTCGGATGTTCAGGCTCCAATCCATCTCTTCATAATAGAGAAAAAAATTCTCTGCCATTAATCCTACCTGCTCGCAAACTGCGCGCGAAACCATCATTGCTGCACCATGCGCAAAAGCGGTAATAAAAACTTTGTTGTCGTACTGCCCCTGATCATCTTCAAACTGACCCAAACAGTGGTTTCTGGCTGTAATCGAGGTAAGTTCTGTAAAACCAACGTACTGGATCTTCCCCGGATGCTCAAAATACCTGATCTTTGGGCAGACTACCCCGGTGTCAGGAAAATCCTGAAAAGTTGTACTAAGCGTTTCCAACAGACCGGGAGTAAACTCGGTATCATTATTTACCAGAAAAAGGTAATCGCCGTCTGCTGCTGCGATCCCCAGGTTATTTCCTCCTGCAAACCCGAGATTGAGCTCCGATTGAATAAATTTAACCTGAGGATACCGCTCCTTCCAAACAGGAATAAAATTCTCCTTGCTGCCGTTATCTACAATAATGATCTCGATGTTAGGATAAGTGTTTGTTGTAAAAATGGAGTCGAGTAATTGTTGGGTTACCGCTGGCTGATTATAATTTACACTGATAACTGAAATTTTTTTGCCCTGCAGATTTTCAGTCAGATTCATCATCGGTTGCTTACGGATTTAAAAAATTGTGGGTCCATTTTAATGCTTTTCATCTTCAGGTTTTGGGTAGCAGCTAACCGATTACCCAGTTTCGGTCCGGTTCAAGCTACTGCTATGCGTGATCAAATTTATAATAATAACACTAAATAAGGCTTAAAATTTAAGGAAAAGCTGATCAGATTAAGCAAATGCATCTGATCTATATTCCTGTTATCTATAAAATCGGATTTCTGAACACCGCTTTACAACTGAGCATTCTAAAGAAAAGGACTGATTATTTAATAAAAAATTGCATTTATGAGGGTTCTATTTATATCTTAGATGTTTCGAAATTTAGACCTGCATGCTCTTTAATTCCCTCAGTTTCTTTCTGTTTTTTTCTACGGTTCTCTTACTTTATTATTTTTTGCCAAAAAAATATGTGTGGATGATGTTGCTGGCTGCCAGCCTGTTTTTTTACATGTGCTGGAAGTGGGAATACATCTTTCTGCTCTTTTTCCCTGCAACCATAGATTTTTTCGTAGCCAGGCAGATAGAGCAAACGGCAGCGCAACGGCGAAAAAAAATGCTCCTTTGCATCAGTATCATCACCAACCTCGGGCTTCTTTTCTACTTTAAGTATTTTAACTTTTTTCTCGACAGTATCAATACCACATCTGCATGGCTTGGATCACCACTCTTATTGCATAGTGCAAAAATTCTTCTTCCTGTCGGGATTTCTTTCTATACCTTTCAGAGCATAAGCTATACCGTAGAGGTTTACCGCGGAAATATGATTGCTGAAAAGAATTTTGGCAGGTTTGCGCTTTTTGTGTCCTTTTTCCCACAACTGGTAGCAGGCCCCATCAACCGCCCGCAGGTACTTCTTCCACAGGTTAATAACTTAAAGCCGCTTGAGGCTGACAACCTGATTATCGGCGTCAGGCGGATATTATGGGGGCTGTTTAAAAAAGTAGTGGTGGCAGACCGGCTGGCATTTTTTGTGAACCTGGTTTACAACAATCCCGAATCATACCATGGCTTATCTGTTCTTTGTGCGACCATATTTTTTGCTTTTCAGATTTACTGCGATTTTTCAGGCTATTCTGATATTGCCATAGGCGTAGCTAAAATGATGGGAGTTGACCTGATGAGAAATTTCAACAAGCCTTACTTCTCATCATCAATACGCGAATTCTGGAGCAAATGGCACATTTCCCTGTCTACCTGGTTCAGAGATTATCTTTATATTCCGCTTGGAGGAAACAAGGTGGGAATGGGCCGCTGGATATTTAACTTATTCATTACTTTCCTGGTATCAGGAGTATGGCATGGCGCAAGTGTAAATTTTATTATCTGGGGAGCGCTTCACGGTTTGTTGATCTCACTTGAATCGTTAAATCAGCGAAAAAAGTTTTTCAATTTTAAACTCCCGCGATGGCTGGGTACATTCTGGACATTCTCAGCGGTATGTTTTGCATGGATTTTTTTCAGGGCTAACAACCTCCATGATTCTTTTACGATTATCAAAAACCTTTTTGATTATGGTCATTCCTTTATTGCTGAGATCAGGCAATCTACAGGGGCCGATCTTTACAACTTCGCCGTAGGCTTTCCACTGATTTTGTTATTGCTCATCTTTGAAGGTTTTTGGGGCAACCAAAGGGTGCAATATTATTTTTATGCCTATCAATCTGTACGTTTTTTAAGCTACCTCACTTTAATCCTACTTATTGCCTTATTCGGAGTACTGGTATCACAAAGCAGTTTCATTTATTTTCAATTCTAGCCATGAAGAATTTTTTTATTCAGCTATTTAAACTACTTCTGATCTGCTATCTCCTGTTCTGGTTGCTGGATGAAGGTTTCACCTATGTATTTCAGAAAGGAAATTATACTAAAATCCAGTGGCTGGACAAGGTTAGTAACCAGAAGTTTGATTTTGCCGTTCATGGAAATTCAAGGGCATATACATCGCTGGACCTAAAAATGATTGAGGAGCAAACAAAAAAGAAAGGGATCAACATCTCCGTAGACGGCAGTTCGATTACCGATCAGTACCTGATGCTGAAGCTGTTTATACTGAAAAATAATAAAATCAAAAAATTATACCTGCAGATTGATCCCTTCTCTTCTAATACAGAAGAAATTTTTGATTTTGCCGTGCCTAAATTTTTTCCATACCTTAAAGAGCCTGTGGTATTTGATCACTTCAAACAGTTTGGATATGAGTGGTATGCATACAGGTATATACCTTTTTACCGGTATGCCAAATACAACACCCTATGGGGAATACACGAGGTAATTAATGATGGATTTAATATACTGCCCCAGGATTTCGACAGTTATGGTGATTTCTTTTATCCTGATGTGGCCTATAAAGGGCCTGCAAAACTGAGAGACCTGACTTTTGATCTGAAAGGCAAATATAAATTCCTGAATGACATCATTTCGCTTTGTAAAGCCAATAAAATCGAACTTATTTTATTCACCGCGCCAGTGGCCGACATTAAAATTGATGAGCAGTATAAACAGAACATAGCTGAATTTACCCTGCAGATGAAAAGGGATAAAGGTATTGAATATTTAAATTTTGGTGATATTTATCGGCACGATCCAACCTTTTTTTATAACGAAATCCACATCAACCAAAAGGGTGCAGAAGATTTCACCAGGCGTATGATGCCGGTTTTTGCAAGGTAATCAGCTTTGTTAGCTTTCGGCTCCATCCATTAACCTTTTAATTTGAGTTCAATAGATAATGTGGCTTTTAAAGCCATTCGCCAGATATAGTCGGGGAGAAATCTTTTAAACCAGATCTCAAGAACTCAGTTTAAAGATCTCTCCATTTCGCTTCGCTACAATCGAGATGACGATTTTTTTTGAGGAATCTGTCGATGTTAGCTTATTTCAGCATTTTTTTCATGATGATCAGACTCAGATTTTAGGGCAATTATCCCCCAAGTACCCGTTTTATTCTTTTTAACGAACCCTTTATTAATCCGCCGTCAAGCTGTATTCTTCTGTCGGTGGTCCAGGTCAGCGCACTGATGGCGGTAACCAGATGCAGTTTCCCAAAGCCTTTATTGCGCAATTTTAGTGCGAGCCAGCCATCTTCATTGGTTCCCGGTGGATGGTTAAAACCATCTACGGCGATTCCCTGCTCGCGCCTGAAGCCTGAATTGAATCCATATACATTTACGGCCTCCTCCTTAAAAACCTTATTCATCCACCGCGAAAGCCCTGCCAGGTGTTCATAAAAAAAATAGGTTGCGCGACCTGTTTCTGCAATAGGCAAAAAAGCGAATCTACCATAAGTAAGGGCAATGCCGGGGTTCTCCAGCGGCACAGTCATCTGTTCAATCCAGTCTGCAGGATAAATGGTATCAGCATCCGCATTTAATATGTATTTACCACGGGCAACCGCAAGGCCGGCGTTACGGGCAAAAGTAATTCCCTGCCTGCTTTCCAGGATACATTGTACACCAGTACTTTTAACAAGGGCTTCAGTATGATCGGTAGAATTGTTGTTTACCACAATAATTTCTACCACCCTTTTTGTTTTATTGGCAGTCAAAGAGGCGAGGGTAGGTATGATATTATCCTGCTCGTTGAATGCCGGCATCACTACAGATACTTCCGGAACACCATTAGAGATCGTTTTATAGGAGGCCCTGGCCTTAGCGCCCAACTCTTCGGAGGTGAACCGTTTATCGATAAACTGTTTAATATGTTCAGGAACTTTGATTGGCCACATGACTGATGTTTTAAAACACAATATTAAATAAATACTTCAATAATTTTAAGGTTTGCAATATATTTGAATGGGTAAGCGGGTCAAAACTTCAAATTTAGATCGATAAGGTTTAAAAAGATGAATAATAATTTTAATTCCCTAAATTTGTATGTTCTACCGAAACAAAAAGCCTCTATTTCAAACGAATGTCCAAACAAAGAGAAACTATCCATATTGTTATCGCAACGGATAACCACTATGCCATTTTACTGGCCCCCCTGATCAAATCGGTACAGGCCAATCATAAAACCGGCGAGCAGATTGCCTTCGCGATTATTGATAATGGAATTTCCAAACTGAACATTCAGAAGCTACGATCAATGGTTGATGGTAATGATTATACCCTCAGCTTTCATGAGATGGAATCGGTTCTGCCCAGGGATATGCACCTCCCCATTGACGGTACCGGGATGCCACAGATCACCTATATGCGAATGTTTGCGCCTTATATTGTAGGTAATGCCGCAAAACGGGTCATTTATCTGGACGTAGACATGATTGTGAACAGGGATATATCGGAGTTATGGTCGGTGGAACTGGACGGTAGAACCGTGGGTTGCGTACAGGACCATTCGGCAACAGTAAGTTGCGAATGGGCAGGAATACCTAATTACCGTGAACTTGGGCTTGATCCGGAGACGAAATATTTCAATGCAGGTTTGCTGGTAATCGATATTGAAAAATGGAAAAACGAAAATATACCTCAAAAAATACTGACTTGCGTAGAGGAGAATAAAGATTCGCTGCTTTTAGCAGATCAATATGCCCTTAACGTAGTTTTTGCCAATAGCTGGAAAGAACTCGACCACCGTTGGAACTGCAAGGCCGGGGTAGATGTAAAGGATCCCTTTATTATGCATTTTATTGATATTAAGCCGATCTATTCATCGTATAATGGCAGCCAGTTTTACAAAAACGAGTTTTTCCGGTATCTTAAAATGACCCCCTGGGCAGACTTCAAAATTGTACCCAATTATGTAAGGGTTTTCAGAAAAGCGTTTTACAAAGTAAAAAAAACAGTCAAAAAAATTTTTGCTTTGAAATAAAATAATAAATTTATACATGTTCAGATCCGCTTCTGTAAGCTGTAGCCCCCAAAGGTTAAGACCAGCAGTGGAAATCTTTTCCAGCTAACAATTTATCAATACATGCAGTCAAAAGCGTTCAATTTTCCAGAGGTAACCTTGCTGGTTACCCATTTTAACAGGCCTGCCTCCCTTGCCAGATTACTTTCCTCTTTCGCGTCGCTGGGTTGCAAATTTGGTGAAATTGTTGTGTCTGATGATTGCAGTACAGCCGAAAACCTGGTGCTGGTTAAAAAACTCCAGCCTGAATTTGGTTTTAAGCTTATTACTACGCCAAAAAATGCCGGACTAGGAAATAATATTAATAAAGGACAGCGGAACGCAACACTGCCCCTTACGCTTTATGTACAGGAAGATTTTGTTCCACTCGAACTGTTTCCAGAGAAACTCTCTGCATCAATCGGTTTTATGCAGAATGACCCCACCCTGGATATCGTTCGGTTTTATGCCTATCAGCGTTTTCCTTTTCTGAAACCATTTGCTGAAGGTTTCTCTGAAATGCATTTTAACCCTAAAGATATTCTGAGTACCTATAATAAATTCTACCTGTACAGTGACCATCCACACCTGAGGAGAAGTGATTTTTTAATCAAGTTTGGCGATTATAAGGAAGGGGTTAACGTAGAAAAGGCAGAATACAGCATGATGATGTCGTTTCTTAAGCGTAAGGGTAAAGGATTGTTCTATGAAGACTTTCAGGGTCTTTTTGATCAAAGAAACTCGAGTGAAGAACCCAGTACCTTTAAACGGAACTGGAAGCGGCATCCCACCAATATGATGATCAGGGTGGCCAGGCACCTTTACAGGCACATAAAATTTAACCTGAACTATTATTTTTAAAGTTGCGCAGCGCTTATCTTTTGATTAACGCGACTTTACGACTAAATTACCACAAAACCCCTGGCTGGCATCAGCATAAAAAATGAAAATAGCTACAAAATAACCTGTGACATGCTAAGGAAATTAATTGTTAAAATTTTAGGTTTATATACAAAAATCAGGCATTATAACGTTCCTGCGAATTACCGCTATTTCTTCAGGGACACCTATCTATGCCAGGTCATCCAGTGGAAATACCTGATCAGCGATTATGTAATTAAAAAGCCCTATAAAAAAATATCCTTTAGCGGAGAGTTTACTCCTGATCTGGCCTTTGCACTGCCATTTGCCTACTGGCATTTTAAAAACGGTACCCTATTGCAAACCGAAGGGGCAAAATATACCTCCGAGCTGTATTTTTTTTCGCCTGAACACCTTGAAACATTTGATTCCAGAACTACGCCGGGAAACTATAATTTTGAAACACCCCGGATTCTTTACAGCCAAAACTACAACATGCGTAAGTGGGCACAGGTTCCCTTAAAAGAGGTGTATGGCAATGACATTTATCGTTATAACAAACCTATCCTGATTATTGCCAACCGCTATAATATGGAATGGGACGGTCCGCCGATCAGTTTTTTAAGCATTGCACTTTTAGACGAACTGATCAACAGCTATAAATCTGAATACCAGATTATTTACAACAGACCCAGACCTGAAAATATTACGAATGACAACAGCGATATTTACGATTTAAATGAATACGACTGGATTGAGCAGCAGCACCCTGAAGTGCTGTTAATGGAAAACATGTTTAAACAAAACCTGGGCAAAGCGAGAAACTTTAACCATTTCCAGCTGATGGTATATGCCAATGCGGAACATTTTATATCCACACACGGGGGAACAGGTGCATTGGCCAGCTATTTTGGCGGCGTAAATATCCTTTTATCTAAAAAAGGGCCGGAACACTATTTTGGTTGTTTTACAAAACTCTACCCTAAATTCTCAAATGCAGCGGTATACCATGCCAAAAGTGATCAGGACGTACTGGAACTGGCAGCAACACATCTGAAAAGAAAACCATTATCCCCAAATCAGGCTTAAATGAGCGGAACAAAAAATAACTATTGGATTAAATCCGGGATTATCAATATCCTGCAGAACTTTTCCGGCACGCTGATTAACCTTGCGATATTCTTCGTACTGGTAAGACTTCTTACAAAAAATGATTATGGTGTATGGGGAATATTTTTGCAAACGGTAACAATCCTTGAAATTATACGTAACGGACTTATTCAGAGCGCATTGATCAAATTTATGTCGGGGTCTGAAAAAAAAGAACATTCAGATATCTTTTCTGCAACCCTTACCATTAGTGGAAGCCTTACGGTTCTCTGCATTTTGTTAAACCTGATTTTCGCAGGTTATCTTTCCAGATTGCTCAAAGCACCGGAACTTGAACCCATGTTTCACCTGTATAATATTGTGTTTATTTTTTCCGGAATCCTAACCCAGTTTAATTGCATTGAGCAGGCCAACTTTAAATATACGGGTGTGCTCTTCAGCGGTTTGGCAAGACAGTCCGTGTTGTGCTTATTCTTGTTCGTATGCCTTTTTTTCGGCATCAAGACCAACCTGATGACACTGGTATATGTACAGATTTTAGCTGTACTGGTCAGCATCGCCATCTCCTGGGCCTATGTAAAAAACTTCATCAGCTTCTCTTACCGGTTTAGTAAAAACTGGATCAGCCGGATATTCCATTATGGCAAGTATGCGTTTGCAACCTCGGTTAGTTCCATTCTTTCTGGTACGATAGATCAGTGGATGCTTGCAGGCATCATATCACCGGCTGCCTCCGGCTCATTCAATATTGCAGTGAGAATTGGCAATCTGATCGATATCCCTACCAATGCTGTAGCCACTATTGTGTTTCCGCAAAGTTCTAAACGCATAGAAACGGAAGGAAAGGAAGCCATTAAATACCTGTATGAAAAGTCGGTTGGCACCATTCTGGCCATGGTAATCCCCGCAATCATTTTCATCTATCTGTTTGATGGGCTGATTATTAAGCTTTTGGCGGGAGATAAGTATGCCGATACTGTTCCTATACTCAACATCACCTTACTTTATTGCATATTCGGTCCGTTTGGGCGACAATTTGGGGTAATTATCGATTCCATCGGAAAAACAAGGGTTACTTTTATCATTGTAATTGTTAATACCTGCGTAATTCTGACGCTGAATTATTTCCTCATCCACCGGTACGGGGTAATCGGTGCTGCATATGCTACCCTTATTGCCAACATTTTCGGCTTTAGCATCTCTCAGGTTATTTTGTGGAGAGAACTCAAGGTAAATGCACTCAATGCATTTGTATATGCCTATCGCTTTTACCCTGAATTCATCAATAAATATATTTTAAAAAAGGCAGATTTATGATCGGAGTTAAATTTATCGGGAGGCTTGGAAACCAGATTTTCCAATATGCTTTCTTTCAGTATTTAAAAGCAAACAACAAAGGAAAATCGTTTTTTTTTGTAAATCCGCATCATGCCTACCTGACCAAATATTTTGACCTGGGGACATTCGATAACCTGACCTTATCTTCAAAGCTCTATTCGGTATATACCCGCATGTTGCCCAAAGTATTGAAATTTAACGAGATTTACATTGAAAGTATCCAGGTTCCGCGGCCCGTAGAAGTGAAAGAACGCACCATCTACAAGGGTTTCTTCCAAACCGATTTTTATGTCAGGAATATTCCAGGAGGATTCAACATCAAGCTTAAAAAGCAATTCACCGATCTTTTTGAAGCGGAATTCGGAACTGTTTTCCGGACGAATAAAACGATTGTTGTCCATATCCGGCGAACGGATTACCTGAACTATGGCAAAAGAGACATCTCCCTGCCGATGTCTTATTTCAAAACCAGACTGGATGCCCTTGGCGATACTAAAGACTGTATCGTTTATTTTGTGAGTGATGATATTGAGTATGTAAAGACCTACTTTGGTGAACAGCCCAACTATATATTCTCATCAAATAATGAGATTACTGATTTTCAGATTATCAAAAATGCTGACATCGCCATTATTTCCAACAGTAGTTTTGCGTGGTGGGCCGCTTATCTCTCAGATAAAAACAATACGGTATACGCACCAAAAAACTGGTTAGGTTTTCGCATTGGGAAGGAGCATCCAAAAAGGGTGATGACAGATAAATTTATATGGTGCGACGTTTTTGATCAGCCCTAATTTTAACTATAACGGATGAGGATACTTCATATTACAGCTTATATTACCGGTGGGGCAGGAATTGCTGTTATGCGTCTTCACCAGGCGCTTTTGGAACAGGGCATCGAATCTGAAGTGCTTTGTATGCATGCCCTAGATGAAAATCTTTTACCTGGTGTATATAAGACCGATCAAAAAAGGCCGTTTACCAACCGGGTAACCAGGAAACTGGGCATAGACAAAAACACAAGAATTACGGAAGGACAAACAGGAAAGTATGAAATCTTTAGCTTTCCTTTTTCGCATTACCGATTGGAACAGGATGAACGGGTAAAACGTGCTGACCTTATCCACCTCCACTGGATATCGGACTTTGTAGATGTCCCGACCTTTTTTAAAGCCATAAAAAAACCGATGGTTTGGACCGCTCACGACCTGAACCCGATATTAGGTGGTTTCCATTATGAACAGGACGTGTTGCGTAATCCCAATTTCAAAAATGCAGAAGATTCGCTTCAGCAAAAAAAACATGAAAGCATTCGTTCTTCCGGCATCAGGTTTATTGCGAGCAGTACGCTTACGCTGCAAAAAATCCAACAATATCTTCCTGGCGTAAAATGCGATCAGATTCCCTGTGTGCTTGATATTGCCGGTTTCAGACGAATTGACAAGACAATCTCCAGGGAAGCCCTTAATATCCCGGCAGACTCACTGATACTTGGAACGGGTGCTGATGATCTTGAAAATTACAGAAAAGGTTATTGGCTTTTGCTTGAGGCCATTGGGGGTTTAGAAGCCGATGAAAAAAAGTTCATTACCATTTTAACTTTTGGGGCAATCAGGGCAAAAGTTACCACGAACAATGAGCGCGCCATCAATATCATCCGCTTTGAACCTGTGCACGATAAAAGATTCCACTCACTGATTTATAGTGCAATGGATTTTTTCATTAATCCCTCACTGGAGGAAACGTTTGGGCTTACCGGCACCGAAGCTATACTATGTGGCACACCGCTGATTGCATCAGCAACAGGGGGAATGATTGATTATATTGAGCCTGGCGTAAGTGGCTATTTATTTGATCCGGGTGATGTAGCTGAACTGCGGAAACTGATCAGACAAGCAATTATTTCAAAAAAAGAAAAAGCGGCAACTTTAAACAGCTGCAGAGCGCGCCTTCTTGAGTGGTACAAACGCAATGATCCCATTAGTAAACATATCAATCTGTACAAGGAAATGTTATCTTAAAAAAAGCTAATTTTTACCTTTTTTTTCGGGATAAAACTCAGCGATCAGACTGCCCAGTTCTGACATACGCCTTGCCCAGGTATTATCGGCAGCAATTGACAACCTGAATGCTTTAGCTTCCTCGTTATCATTTTCAAGATAAAAAGAAATGGCTGAAGAAAACTCATCAGCATTGTGGCAATAGCGCACAGAATCAAAGGTAAACTCCAGAAGATCCATATTAAAATCTGTAGACACCACTGGTTTACCGGTTCCCAGGTATTCAAATAATTTAAGCGGAAAGATTGTTGCACTCACTTCATCCTTTTTAAAAGGAACCATTGCAATATCGAATCCTTTTACCACTGCCGGCATCTCATCATAGCGCACACTTTCGCGAAAATAAACGTTATGCATTTCTTCAAACTCCTGAGGAACAAATTCCCGGGCGGTAGGCCCAACCAGTACAAAGCTTTTATCCGGGTTCATCTTGGCAACCTTTATCAACAGATCAAAATCAATACGGCGTTCTATTGCACCTAAGTAACCGATAACCGGTTTGGGGATATCAGATACGGAAGTGTGGATGAGCAGGTTCGGATCCAGTGCCCGTGAGGAAACCGTCAAATCGGCTGCATTAGGAATAAAAAAGGTCTGCTTTTTCTTTTTAATTTTGTCGCGATAAAGTGCTTTGCTTGTGCAGATTACAAGATCGCTGTTTTTGATGAGCAAATCTTCGGATACAAATCCATGGCGCTCATCATAACCCGTAATAATAGGGTCTACACAATGGTAAATCTTCAGTATTGCCCCGGAAAGCATTTTAGAAACACCTGGATAGTGGAAATTAAACGAATTGATAAAAACAAATTCATCAACGCCCCTCTCTGCCATAATCCGGTTAATCCTGGCCGAAATCATGCGTTCGTTCCACCGCAATAACCAACGATAAATACGCCCTTCGGGCAAAAAGTTAAGAGAAAGTAACAATGGCAAGATTAAAATCTTTAAACCGGGAAATCCTGTATCAAGAATTCCTTTTGCGCCTTTTTTAAAATGTGGGATTCTTAAAGCAATGTCTGATTGTTGATTTCTTTTGAAGTAATCTTTAAGCGTATAGGGAAAATCAACATAATATACGTCGTTGTTTTCTGCCAGAAATTTGGCGGTATGATAACTGGTGGATTCAAATTTCCAATCAAACCTGGTGGCACCCAATATTACGATTACCTTGTCCTTTAGTTCCATAGTATGTATTCTTCGCAAAAGTTATTGCCTTTTCCAAATAGATGAAATCCGTTGCGCAACCCTGGAAGGCCAGTCTTTATCCATAAAAGGCTTTTCGAAACATAGAAAAAATACGGCACTTAAGGCGAGTACAACCGGAAGAAACAGGGCCAGCTGCAAGAGCAGATTAATGGTATAATCACGCGTGAAGGTTACATATTTGCTTAACCGGATAAAAAACTCGGCAAAGGGAAGATGAATAAGGTATATGGTATAACACATTCCACCGATGGCCATCACCCACCTGTTGGTAATCAGCCGGTTAATCAGGTTTCCTTTAAATGCAGCAATAAAAAAGACAAAAAGACAAATTACTACCGCCAGTCTGTTAATGAACTCAAAACCCCAGCTCCATAAACCAATAAGCCCTGCAAGAGCAAGTACGGCTACAATATCATAAAATTTGCTTTTTTTAATTGAAGCCCAATCACAGATATAAAGATCAGCCAGCATAAAGCCGATTAGGAAATAGTGAAGATGACCTAGAATTGAAAGACTAAACGGTGGCAGGTACCACTTAAAATATTGCTGGAGCAACATCAGCACCAGAATAAAGCCAATGTTCAGACCACGTCTGATACCTTTTTTAGGTATTTTAAAGAAAAAATAGGAAAGAAATGGCGCAAGAATATAAAACTGGATTTCAATTTCGAGGGTCCAGGTTGGGGGATTAAAGGGAGACCAGACACCATAAAAAATAGCATGGGTATAGGTGATATTGGCAAAATAATGCGGAAGATATTCAAAAAAAGACACATGGCGCTGAAATACATAAACCAGAAAGAAAATACTGATCCAGAAAATATAAGGTGGTTCAAGCCGGGTAAGCCTTCTCCAGAAATATTGCCTGATACCTATTTTCTTTCCGCTGGCCAGGTGGTATGAAGCAAATGGGAGCGCCAGGATAAACCCGCTGATTACAAAAAAAATGTAAACACCTAAGAACCCCCTGTAAGCCAGAAAATAGGCAAATGTATCTGCTTTGGGATGGATAAAATCGATCGTGGTATTCCGCTCAAAACGCTCGTTCAAATGCTGTATAAGCACCGGAAGGATCGCAAAAAATCTAAGTCCATCAATCTCGCTGATGAGCTTCCTTCCAGAGGTGACCCTGGCCAGTTTATCGGGTATGGATTGCAGAAATTTATACATTATTCTTACTTTTCTTATATCCTTTGATAAAACCAAATACAAAAAATACAGCTGCAGGTATGACCAAAAGTCCTAGTGGCATATTGAAATTAGTTATTTTTTGAGATTGCTACATTTTTTACATCCAGGTTATTGGCCATCAGTACAAATGACCATGACATGTATAGAATGATTACTGATGGAAAACCATTCATTACTTCATTGCCATAACTACAAAAAAACAGACCGGCGGTACCGGATGTTAGCGCAATGCATTTTACTTTGAGTCCCTTATCCTGAATGTTCCACACCGTTCCGCAACACTTTCCAAGCATATACATAATCAGTGAAAACCATATCACAAGCCCCACAGGTCCGTACATTACCCAAATCTTAACCCAATAACTATCTGGCGGAATGTTTGATAAATATTTTTCTGAATTAAATTTAATCCCGTTCAATCCGATACTTCCCACCCCTGCACCGAAGGGTTTGTTCTTCATCAATTCTTTCAGCGTGGCCTGATTGATCAGCCTGGCATTAAAGGAATCGTTTTCAGGGTCAACAGCGGTACGTAGCCGAACAATCTGGTAATTCCCACTTCCGATAGTGGTGTATTTGAGAAAACCAAACATGGCAACAACGAAGAAAAGCCCCGAAAAGAGCACCTTAAAATTTTTACTCAATGACATGGCAAAGATGCTGGCCACCACAAATGCAAAAAATGCTCCCCTGGTGCCGGAAATTAGCATTCCGTAAAAGAGTATTAATCCGGAAATCCATAATAAGATCTTCTTCCATCTTTTAAAAGGGCCTAAGGCCATCACTATTGTGATTGCCGACATTGCGGCCTGAGAAGCACCAAACTGGCCTGCATCAGTATAAAATGAAAATACCCGGAGCCTGCCATCAATAATATGGGTGGTTGCCCCTCCTTCATCAAGCCAGCGTTGCTCGCCGGCAGAAACCCCTATATAATATTGTTTGATTCCATAAAGCGTACCTAAAACCGACAGGGATATGATCATGATAAAAAAAACATCAAGGTCGCGTTTACTCTTAAACAATAAGAAGCCAATAGGGGCGATTAGCAACCAGTTGAAAGCTGTAAAACGTACTTCATTTAGCCAACCCAGCAAACTGGCCCCTTCGGGATTAACCAATTCCAGAATGTTAATTGAAAACCAGATGAGCGCGATGATAATATGATCATTATGGATCTCTTTCCAGTCGATTTTCTTATAATTAACCAGCAGCGAAAGCCAGGTAGCGCCGAGCAGAACTTCCATTAGGGGGCCAAAAGGCAATCCCGTATTTTTCAGCAAGCCCGCAATAAAGAAACAGTATACGAGATAAACGAGAAAACCAACTTTTGGATTGGAAAATAATGCAATCGTAAATACAATGCCTCCTGCAAAAAGCAATGCCAGGAAAACGGCATAATATTCGAGCTTAACGGTGAGTAAAGCTGAGCCGACAGCAAATGATAGCATAGCAATAAGAATTACCAGCTTTTTTTTCATCTCATATGATAGGTTGGGCCACATCATCTGCTGTTATTTTTGAGGCTGTGCCTGGTTGCCACGTTTGGCTTGCTGGAGAAGACAGATTTGGCTAAGGATACAAATTGATAAAATATAAATTTAGGAATAAAAACCAGCGCCCTGCGAATTTTTTTATCGGTTGTTTTACTTAAAACCGGAATCAAAAAGCTAATTACATAAATAATCAGGGAAAAGAAAACGACCAGTGCCAATAGCTGGGTGGTAAACAGGCTAATGACCATTAACAAAACAGCCAGTGATAAGAATATAAACAGTGGTGGCCTTAGCAGCACTGTACCAAAGATAAGCTGATTAAGATTAGCGCCTGCCACACCTTGATAAAGAATTCCAAACCCAAATTTGAAGTACTTAAACCAGGTAGCGATCCAACGCGATCGTTGGCTGACCAACTGCTTCGGAGCGGAGGTTTTCTGATCATAAACAATGGCGTCCTGGGCAAAAGCAATTCTTTCGCCACCAGCAATCAAACGGGCCTGAAGCACTTTATCAAATCCGGCGCCCTTGATATCAATATCTTTTAGCATTCGTATGTAGAGCTGCGAATCAAACGCCATACCTGAGCCTGCAAGCGTTGCAGATGATCCAAGTTCAAAGATCACTTTCCCGTCATAAAAATGGTAATAAATATCCCTTGCCGCATCCAGGCAGGCAATTGTAGTCTCAAGGTTTTTAGCTGATCTGAGTCCCTGTACAGCATGGAACCCCAGCCCGAAATACCTGTTCAGCTCATTAATCAATTGCGGATGAGCGAGGTTATCGCTATCCATGATCAATATTGTTTGATGTTGACGCCTGAAATGCTCAATGGCATAAAAGTGAGAGGCCGTATTGCTGGCTAAAACATTTTCGGGAAACAAAACGTCAACACGATCATCGGTAAAAATAAGTGCCTCAGATGGCTTACAGTTATCCGCAACCACATAAATATGAAAATTTAAATAGTCCATATCCAGAAGGGATTTGACCGCATCGGCTACAAAATCTACCTGCTCATAAGCCGTTAAAATAATTCCATAATCCCGGTTGGTTGTAACCGTATTTAAAGATCTTACCGGTTTGACGGAAAACTTCCAGCATAAAAACAGCACCATCGGAAAAAGAAGATGGAAGCAAATAATGATTCCCAGAATGTATAATATCCAATGCCAGATCACAAACGCGTCCATTATCCTTTTGTCTTAAAAAACTCCAGTTCGCCCGAACCCGTTTCGGCCATATTAAGTATCCATCCCCTAAAAATCCCGGTTTCTTTAAGCATAGCAAGATATGCCTTTTTATCTTCATTGATTGATTCTCCTGATTTGAACACCGCTACGGCGTTATGGGTAAAGGAAAGCCATTCTCTCACGAGGCTGCTATCATTGATCGCGGCAACATCAATAATAATCAGGTCGTATATTGTTTTTGCCCTGTCGAGCTGTTGATTGATCTGCTGAGCACTGGAAAGTTCCAAAAGAGATCCTTCTTTGCCACGGTTGCTTAACACCGAAATCATTTCTATCGGTTCCTGCTGCCCAACTTGTTCTCTTCCCTGTAAAAAATCCTCCACATATTGTCCAGCCCGGGCCTGACCTAGCGAGGGATGTGTAAAATTCCCATCTATCAACAATACCTTTCTATTTGTTTTTTCCCATGACCTTGCAAGGCACCTGGCAAAAAAGCTTTTCCCTTCAGAAGGCCCAAAGCTGGAAATCACGATCACCTTATCCTGCATGGCCGACTCCAGCTCATATCGGATGGAACGTATGCTGGCCCAAAAATCATGATGGGCCGGATCCTCCCATGAGCTATTCAGCGATTCAAGCGGAGCCGGGAGTTTTGGTATCGTACCGAGTACAGGCACCGACGTTTTCGCGGCCAGTGTTTTCGCATCAAGTATTCGGTTATCGGTAATGAAAATGATAAATAATGCCAAAAGACAGAAAACAAGACTCACAAAACCACTGAGCACCATCAGCGGAAGTTTCTTCGAAGGCTGTGCAAGTCCGCCAACGCCCATCTGGACAATATTCATCTTAGATTCAACCCCGGATTCGAGGTTACTTTGATTATATTTGTTCAGGATATCCAGATACTCCTTGCTGGCGATATCCACACTCATTTCCAGGGTCTGTACCTCTGCTTCCTGTGGAACTAAATTCTCAAAATCCCTGGTCAGTGAATTAATTTTATTTTCAAGAGAATTTATTCCGTACCGGGATATATCCATCTGTATTTCCAGATTGATTTTTTGACTGACCAATTCCTGTTTAGCACTCAGGGGATTGTTGATGTACTGATCGGAAGATTTGTTAATTTGTTCGGTCAGCTTATTTCTAAGGGAATCATAACTGTTTTTATACCTTTGGTCAAGGTCGTTTTTAAGATAGAGGTCGTAAAGACTGCTTAGTTCTGCCTTAGTTTCCACCAATCCCTGGTTTACTCTAGAGAGCCTGGATTCGATATAGCTCCGTTCTTTGGGATTGAACTTTGCATCAATCTCATTAAGCGCACCGGCGTATGCAGCAGTCTTCTCAATGGCTTCCTGCTTTTTGGTATCATAATCCAGGATTAAAGAATACAACTGCTTAGACTGTTCGGTGAGATTTAAGACCTTGTTTTTGATTTTATAATTCTTCAGTCTGGCCATTCGTGCGGCAAGGGTATCTGTCTTTTCCCTGAGCATACTCCTCAAAAAATTGTTTGCCTTACCCTGCGAAGCTTTGGTGAGCGAAGTATAACCTTTAATGAATTCTGAAGACAGGGTATTTACAATATACGCCGCCAGCTCCGGGCTTTCAGCTTCAGATTGTACGGTAATGAAATCGCTTTCTCCGGAACGGAATACAGATATTTTGCTTTTAAGGGCATCGGCATCGTAATTCATTGATTTGAGCACCCTTGTAAGTCCCTCCTCATCAGGAACATTGAGATCAAGTTCCTCATTATTTTCGTATTTTTTACGATATACCTCAATGGCATGGGCAACAGCGTCTTTATTCAGCGTTTCAACCAGGTCACTTTTGGGTTTAAAAGGTTTATTGGTGGTTAGATCGTGTATCATTAACAAGTAGGATACCTGATTGAGTACCCTTTTCATACGGATCATCTCAATGAGATTGCTAAACTGCTGACGCACCTGTTCACCCTGGACCGCCTCAATAATTACTGACTGTTGCTGTGTTTCATCTACAATCCCGGTTGAAATCTGGGCCTGGGATATATATGAACTCTTTAGGTTACGCACTAAAAATGTAGTGATGATAATGGTAATCAAAGGGACCAATATCAATGCCAAACGGTAGCGTTTGACAAGTTTCAAAAATTTATATCCTTCAGCCATTATTTTATTTCTTCCAACTTTTTAACCGTTAATTCTTCGAGTGAAATTTTTGCATTGAGGTAGCTGGCTTCCATCTGCAGTTTGGCCTGCAGGGCATTGCTCAAGGAATTCGACGCACTGTTGTATTCTGCAAAGGTTATCTCGGCTTTTTGATACTTGATTTTCATGTTTTCAAAATTACTCTGTGCCGTGAGATACATATCGTTAACCGGTGCAAGCGATTTTTGAAACTGAAGAAGTGTAATATATCTGGATTTTACCTGTGCCTCCAGCTCAAGAAAATATTCTGCCTGGTTAGACTGGGCAATTCTTAACTGTTCTTTTGCTTTTTTAATCTGGCTCGGCTTGGTTAACAGAGAGCCGGGGTTGATGGAAATACCAAACTGATATCCTGTAAGCAGATCAGCAGTCTGCAGATCTACCACGGTATTGGCTGTTGCCTGGTTTGAGCGGGCAACGTACTGAAAGGACAAAGGCTCCAGCCATGAAAGTCGCGCCCCGGAAAGGTCACTTTTGGCTATATTGATCTGGTTATTAAGAGCACCCACCCTTGGATAGTTGGCTTTAGCCGCCGCAACAAGTTTCTCCATATATAAATAAGAAACTTCGCTTAAAATACTTTCTTGAGCGAGAACGCTGTTTAACTTAAGCAGGGTGCAGATAAAAAACACCATTAACGGCTTGAGTTGGTTTCTAATCATAAAACGATTGCAGTAAAGATCAAATATATGGTTATGATTTAAATTATGCTAATATTGTAAAGATAACCATAATTAAGATCTGTAATGAAATCACTCTTAAAAGTAGTAAAGGGTAATGAAAAGCTAAAAAAAATTGTGCACTGGATGATGATCCCTACCGGTGAGGCCCGTCCAAGAATATGGGTAAGCCTTTTTTTAAATCCTTTCTTTCATAAAAAAGGTAAGAATAGCCGCATCAGGTCTAGAACAAGGCTGGATGTTTTACCCTTTAACAGTTTTGAAATGGGCGATGACTCCATAATAGAGGATTTTTGTACAATCAACAACGGGGTTGGCGCGGTCTATATTGGCAACAGGACGCTGATCGGAATGAGTAACGTCATTATCGGACCGGTACATGTTGGTGATGATGTCATTATCGCCCAAAATGTAGTGATCAGCGGCCTTAATCATTCCTACCAGGACATTGATCTTCCGATCTCTAAACAACCCGTAGTTACATCGTCAGTTAAAATTGGCAATGGCAGCTGGATTGCAGCCAATGCGGTTATAACAGCCGGAGTGACGATAGGCGCACATGTGGTAATTGCGGCAGGTGCAGTAGTGACCAAAGATGTTCCGGATTTTTGTGTGGCAGCAGGTAATCCGGCAAAAGTCATCAAGAAATACCATCCTGAAACCGGGTTATGGTCCAGAATAAGTTAAGCTATCAGCCCTATTGTGATGGCGCTAAATCCTGGCTTACCGAAAACCAGGAGGTTGCCGGTGTTATTAATTTGAGAATTATCAATAATTTGAGCTAAATATATAATAGTTTGGAAATTAGCCTTTAACTTTGCAAGTTAAAAATCAACAAACTATTAATCCAAGTTTATGATAAAAATGTTACGTTTTCAGATAATCATCGTGTTATCTCTATGTATCTTTAAAAATGCCTTTGCCCAGTTTCCCTATGTAGAAAGTTTCCGTAACTCCACCTCAAAAGGAATAATTTTTGGCGGTGCCCCATCTGCTTTTTTAACGGCTGCCGGTAGTGCTTACAATACGGCTACCTCAAGCCATACAGGTACCCCCCTGGATGCAAATGGAGATGGATACCTGAGGCTGACTAACAATGTTCAGAACCAGAAAGGCTACGTCATCAATACCACCAATTTCCCTTCAGCCAACGGCCTGACGGTTACCTTTGAATATTATATTTATGGTGGGACAGGTGCCGATGGAATCAGTTTCTTTCTTTTTGATGCAAATGCAAATCCCTTTGTTATCGGCGGATTCGGCGGCTCGCTTGGATATGCACAGATTACGACAACTACCCCGATCTCTCCCGGAGTGAGTAATGGCTACCTCGCCATCGGACTTGATGAATACGGAAACTTTTCCAATCCAACTGAAGGCAGACAGGGAGGCATAGGATTTGAGCCCGGCTCAATAACCCTTAGGGGCCGTGGAAATGGTGCTGCATTGACCTCAGGTAATTACAGCTATCTGACCAGTGCCCAAATGAAACAATTCAATTTCCCGCTTGTAGGAGACGGTGGACAACGCCAGCCTGATTCAACCAATATGGGATATAGGAGGGTTTCTATGGATCTGGCACCGCAACCTGCCGGAGGCTTTAATGTTACAGTAAAAATTACCCGTGGAGGGGCTAAGCCGATTACGACAACGGTGATTGATAACTTTTATTACGCTGAAGCTGCTCCGGATAATCTCCGTTATGGATTCGCATCATCTACAGGCGACCTGACTAATTTTCACGAGATCAGACAGGTAAGTATCGATGTGCATAATCAGGTTGGCTTAACAAATCCCCTGGCTAAAAATGATGCCTTAACGCTATGTCAGGGTAATCAGGCTGTGATAGACGTAACCGCTAACGACACCACAACGAACAATGGAGCTGTATTAAATAAATCATCAATTGACCTTGATCCTAACCAGAATGGGATACAAAACAGCTATACCGTTTCCGGAAAAGGAACTTTTTCGGTAAATTCTCAGGGTAGTATCCAGTTCATACCTGAACCAAATCTCTTCGGTACGGTATCCGGCTCTTATACCGTGCAGGATTCGTACGGAAAAACATCTAATCCGGCCACCATTTCATTAACCTATGTTGCTGCACCAAGTCAGCCAGATGCCGGAGTTGACCAGCTGCTTAATATTTCTACTCCTACCACAACATATGTACTGCAGGGTAATAGTAGCGGTATCAACAGTGGGTTATGGACGCAGTCTTCAGGACCAGCAGGGGCATCGCTGGTAAATGCACAACAGCCAAATGCAATTATCAACAACTTAACCGGTGGCATTTACACATTCAAATGGACCTTTACTTCACCCGGAGGATGTCAACGTTCAGATGAAGTTAAGCTGATTGTTAACCGTATACCTGTAGCCGTTAATGATACGGTAACCACAAGTAAAGATACGAATATACCGATAAGCGTACTTAGCAATGACACTGATGCCGATGGCAATTACACGATCAATGCCTCATCCATCAGCATTAAAAGCCAGCCTTTACATGGAACACTTGTTGTTGATCCGGTGAGCGGCATTGTAAACTACAGGCCTGCGGCAAATTATAGCGGCTATGATTCATTTGTATATACTGTAAAAGATAATTATGGTGCCGAATCCAATACCGCAATCGTAACTATAGCAGTAAACATCAAACCCGTTGGTACGGCAGATATTGCTAATACCACAACTGATTTGCCTGTAGTTATACATGTAATGGATAATGACCCTGGTAAAGCAGGATCAATTGTCATCAAAAAAACTGATCCCCTGAAAGGCACTGTGGTACTCAATACTGATGGAACTTTCAATTATTCACCTAATGCCGGCTTTAGTGGAAAAGACAGCTTTACTTACATCTTACAGAATAAAGACGGGTTACAGTCTGATCCGATCACGGTAACGGTAAATGTGAAACCCTTGGGTAATCCTGATGCGGCCTCTACTGTTACAGGAACTCCCATCACTATAGCGGTAAAGGAAAATGACCCCTCTAAAACGGGTACCACAACGCCTATACAGACTCCGCCAACAAATGGCAGTATCAGTTTTGATGCCTCAGGGAACCCGATTTACACCCCAAATCCGGGCTTTTCGGGAAAAGATAATTTTACCTATACGCTTAAAACTGTTGACGGACTTTCGTCAGATCCCATCAGTGTAACGGTTTCTGTAAAACCTTTAGGTTCCGCAGATGCCTATACCACACCTTTTAACCGCTCAGTTGAAATGCCGGTAAAGGATAATGATCCCAGCAAAAGCGGCACCAGCGTGGTATGGGTAACAGCCCCTAAAAATGGCAATGTAAGCGTAAGCACAACCACCGGATTACCTATTTACACGCCTAATGCAGGCTTTAGCGGCCAGGATGTTTTTACTTACATCTTAAGAACTGTTGACGGCATTGATTCTGACCCAATTGCTGTAACAGTAACCGTGAACCCGCCGATTGTGATCAATGCGCCAAATATCAGCGTAGAAACCCCGGTAAATGGACCGAAATTAATCAATGTTCCAATTGCTTCCGGAGGAAAGGTTACGATAACTGATCCGCCTAAACATGGTACAATAACTTTTGATCCCACTACTGGTCAGCCGATTTACACGCCCAACCCGGGTTATTCAGGCCCTGATGAGTTTACCTATATCATTGTAGATAAAGATGGTACCCCTTCTACTCCGGGTAAGGTTACGATTACGGTACTTATTCCTGGCAAAATCGGATTGGCAAAACGATTAAAATCAACACCGGTTCGAAATCAGGACGGAAGCTATACGGTTAGCTATTCATTCGTGCTGACCAACTTTGGCCAAATAGCGATAAGAGATATTAATGTAACTGACGATCTGTTTGCAACTTTTAGAGGAAACACTTTTGAAGTATTAAAAATCAGCGCAACAGGTGGTCTTTCCGCAAATAACGGTTTTAATGGTTTAGCTGACAAAAACATGCTTACAGGAAGCAATACATTAGCTAAATCTGCTTCGGGCACGATTGATATCGAAGTTAAGGTCTCTTTAGATAAGTATGACGGTAGTTTTAGCAACTCGGCTACTGCTGAAGGCTTTTCGGTAAGTGACAACAGCAAAACTACAGACGTTTCTACGGATGGAACTAAACCAGACCCGATCACCCCAGGAGACGTCAGTCCATCGCAACCAACCGTAGTTAACCTGATCAAGGAAGATCTTTTCATCCCGGGAGGTTTTTCTCCAAACAATGATGGCATTAACGATTATTTTGTAGTTGGCAATACCAACGGAAAAAAGATCAACTTAAGCATTTTTAACCGCTGGGGAAATCTGATTTACCAATCGAAAAGTTATCAGAACGACTGGAATGGAAAAACGACTGAAGGTGTCCATGTGGGAGAAGAAGTTCCGGCAGGAACCTATTATTATATTTTGACCATTGATGGAACGGACAGACGTGTGGGCTATATTACAATTAACAGATAAGATGAAAAGATATATTATAATTTTAACCATGTGCCTGCTTTTTACTAAAAGCTGGGGCCAGCAGGACGCTATGTATACGCAATACATGTTCAATACGCTTGCCATAAATCCTGCGTATGCCGGAAGCAGGAATCTGGTGTCGGCAACTGCACTTTACCGTAACCAGTGGACAGGAATAGAAGGAGCACCCAGAACAGGAACATTCACTATCGATGCTCCTGTATTAAATAAAAGATTTGGTGTAGGCCTGCAGGTTTTTAGCGATAAACTAGGTGTTACCCAAACCACAGGTGGTTCTGCAAGCGCAGCCTATCGGATAAGAATGGAAAAAGGAAGCCTGAGCTTTGGTCTGCAAGGTTCCATTAGCCACTACACTGCACGGCTTAGCAGTGTTTCATTAAGTTCAAATCCTGGCTACGATCCTGCATTTATGAATGATGCGAGTAAAACGCTGTTTAACTTCGGAACAGGAGTATATTACAATTCGGATAAATTCTACCTTGGCCTGGCTGTGCAAGATTTACTGGGCAATAGCCTTAACAGCAACGCTAACGGGAACAACTTACAAGCCAGGCAGGTGCCGCATCTTTTCGTTACCGCAGGTTATGTCTTTCCTCTCGCTGAAGACTTCAAGCTGAAACCCTCATTTTTGGTTAAAGGCGTAAAAGGTGCCCCTGTGGAAGCTGATTTTAATGCGTCACTATGGATTAAAAATACACTGGCCATCGGGGCCGGTTACCGGACAAATGCAGACATCAGTGCGCTGCTCGAAGTGCAGGTTAGTCCTCAGATACGTATTGGTTATAGCTATGACAGAAGCACCACTGAACTGCAAAACTTTAATTCAGGCAGTCATGAAATTATGTTGAGGTACGAATTTGGGTTTGAAAAAAACAAAATATTATCACCAAGATTTTTCTAAGTTATGAAATTTGATTTTAAAGTAACGTTGTTAATATACCTAGGCCTTACTCTCGCCCTCTGTACCTCCACATATGCGCAAAACAATCCAAACATCCAGAATGATTTAAATGCGGCACGCAAGAGTTTTAATGGGCTTGAATATGTATCTACAATCAATAAGGTTAAAAGGGTACTGGCAAAAGATTCAACCAATTTAGAGGCGCTGGACATGCTGGCCTATAGCTACAAAATGATTAAAAATTACCCCGGAGCGTTGAAAGCCTACCGGAAGTTGACCTCACAACCGGCTATGAAGAATGAGTGGGCGTTATATTATGCCGAAAGCTTAGCCAACAACCAACAGTATGAAGAATCAGAACGGTGGTATAGAAAATACCTCTCATTAGTACCTGCAGATAAAAGAGCAGCGGCTTTTGCATCTACAAACCTGGCCAAGATCAATAAAAATTCAAATCACTGGAAGATAGGTTTTTTAAATATCAATACGCAGGCTTCCGAATATGCTCCGACTTTCTACAAAGAAGGACTTATGTTTACCAGTAACAGGCAATCGGAAAATTTTTCAAAACATATCTTTAAATGGGACAATACGCCTTTTAGCAAGCTCTATTATGTTAATAAACTTTCAGATTTAAAGGTAATTAACCAGGACAGTTTAATTAATTCGCAAAGTTCTGCAGATAAACAGAAAATCAGGTATAATGATGATGACACGCCAGAAACCAGTAATGATAACAACGTTTTGTCTGCCTATACCAGTGCGATAGAAAGAGATACCTTAAACCTGATTTATGGTCAGCATAAAATGGTCAAAAAACTAGGTGGAGTATTTAATAACAAATATCATACTGCGGCAGCAGCTGTGTTTCCTGACGGTTCCATCATTTTTACCGGTAATAACTATTTAAACGGAAAAACCTCCAAGAGCAGTGATGGAACCATCAAACTTAAGCTTTACACAGCTTATGGACCTAATCTTAGTGCAACCAAAGAATTTCCTTATAATAGCAATGAGTATTCTACCGGCCACCCGGCATTAACTCCTGACGGGAATATTCTTGTTTTTGCTTCTGACCGTCCCGGCGGCTTTGGGGGTACAGATTTATATTACTGTGTAAAATCTGGCCGTGGCGAATGGACCAGCCCCATTAACATGGGTAAGCTGATCAATACCGAAGGGAATGAAATGTTCCCAAGTTTTGATCATGACGGGAATTTGATTTTCTCATCAACCGGACTTGCCGGTTTTGGAGGACTGGACCTATTCCAGGTACCGCTTAAAGAAATGAAACCGACAACCGCACCGGTTAACATGGGTGCTCCTATAAACTCATCTAAAGATGACTTCGCACTTATTTTAACGCCAGACGGCAAGAAAGGCTATTTCAGCTCTAACCGGGAAGGAAACGACAATATTTACGAGTTTAGAAGGTCTACTTACAAAATTATTTTGCAAGGAACCCTTACAGATGCAAGAACCCGGATTCCCCTGGCCGGAGGCCGGATCCTTATGCACCACCTTGATGGCACTGATACCATCAAAACAGATAACCAGGGACGGTTTAAAAGAGAGTTACCTGCAGAGACAGACTATGAGGTTACAGCTCAAAAACTTGGCTATATCAACAATATCCAGTTTACCACGTCAGTAGGGATACAAAAGGATTCTGTAATCAATCTCGACATCAGATTGAACAGAGCAGAAAGCGCTCAACAGTATGTGCTAAACCATTGCGATTCATTGAAAAAAGTTTTCTCCGTAAAAAATATATATTATGATTTAGATAGATCAGAAATAAGGCCTGATGCTAAGGGCGCGTTGAACGAACTGGTAGAACTGATGAGAAAATACCCTGAAATTACGATCATAACTTCCAGCCATTGCGATAGCAGGGCATCAGAAGAATACAACAGAAACCTGTCATTGAGACGTGGTGAAGCGGCCAAACAATACCTGGTTGCGCGTGGTATCCAATCGGATCGGATCAAGGTGGAATACTATGGAAAAACCCGGTTAGTTAATCGCTGTTACGATGGCGTTAACTGTTCAGAGGAAGACCAGCAACTTAACAGACGGACAGAATTTGATGTGATTCTAAATGGCGTTAATATCACCAGGGAGAACTGTTCGGACAGATAGAAATGAGGCAGGTTGCTTACCTGTAAATATTAAATTAGTTAAAAAAGCATATCAGAAATGGTATGCTTTTTTAGTTTAAAAACAATTGCGAACGGCTTGGAAGGCCTACACATTTTCCTTTTGCTTCATCGCAGCGAATGTTGCAATAAGGATAGCCAGATCTAGTCTTAAAGAATATTTTCTGGCATAAAAATTATCTAGTTTTTTACGCTCCCGTTCAGACATTTCTCCTTTTCCCCTTCTGCTCACCTGCCATAAACCCGTAAGCCCTGCCGGCGCCAGGAAACGTAAAGCCCATTCATCGGATGTCAGCGACTTTGCTTCGTAAAGCGGCAAAGGCCTGTTTCCTACAAGAGACATATCTCCTTTGATTACATTGAAAAGCTGGGGTAACTCATCTAAACTGTATCTGCGTAAAAAGGCCCCAACCTTTGTAACCCTCGGATCGTTCTTTATCTTAATAAAAGTAGGCGAAGTACCCTCAGTAGGTACGTACTGGTTAAGTGCTGAAAGGTTGGCCAAATCGTTACTACTTTCGTGACGCATAGAGCGGAATTTAAAAAAATCGAATATTTTATAACCCGCCCCCACGCGTTTACTCCTGTATATGATCGGTCCTTTGGATTCTATGCGGATTAGAAGCGCGATTAAGCTAAATACAGGAATCAGCAATAGAAAAACAAAGCATGATATACACAGGTCGAAAATCCGTTTTTTTACCGGGAATTGCGCTGTTACTCTGATTGCAGCTGAATCGCTTACCCGGGGCTGAAAAGCACGCAACCTGATCAGGAATTTAATCCTGTTGCAAAGATCATTAACCGGAATTGGCGCAATATAGAGATCACCAACATTGAGCCTCAAAGCAATCTGGGATAACTTTGGACTGGCTGAGGCCGATAAAAATATAATCACGATCTCCCTAAGCAAGGTATTTAGCTTTAGTTTCTCTACAAACCTAAAACATTCACCGTCCTCATCCACTTCTATCAATATCGCATCCGGAAGACTCAGCAGGGTCTGCTTTGAAATATACTCTCCAAGAGTCGCAATATCTTTATGCGTTTCCACTTTAAAATGGCGTTGCAATTCTGGAAGGAGTTTGGTGAGAAATTCCTTCCCAGCATAAATAATGCGCGTGTAATCATTAACAACTATCCCATTTCCTTTATCATCAGTTGACTGCATGGCTTGCTAGTATATTACTCATAGCCATTTCCAGATCGAGCGGATTGAAGGGCTTGGAAAAGTATGCATCAACTTTAAAAGGTATGGCGCTTATTTGCGTCGAGAGATCTTTGATTCCGGAAAGAACGATAATCGGTATATGCCTGTAGAGTCCACTGATCTTAAGATTACTGATGAGTTCGGACCCGCTCATATACGGCATATTGATTTCTGAGATAATGATATCTGGCATATTTCCCTTATGCAACCATTGCATGGCTTCAACAGGTCCCGACTGCATAGAAAGATCATAACGACCTTTTAAAATCACCCCTAAAAGGTTTAGCATGTGAATTTCTGTATCAATCACCAAAATTTTCTTTAGTTCCATGTTGTTAGTCTAGATTAAAACAAATCTAACCAGAACCTGTAGAAGAAAAAATACATTTTTCGTGATTTTTCACATTTTTTGACATAGATCAAAAAGAATATCCGATTCCTGAATGAAAATTTGAAAAGGACGTTAATTTATTAATTCGTTAACATATTCAGTCATCAAATTAATCGGAAGATATGGAAGTAATTCTGCTTTGAGAAGTAAATTTGATTAGCTTTTGACGAGAATATTGCTATTTTATACGGCAATAATCCGATCAAATACAAATTATAATCTGCCATCAACCAAATCGCGACTGATAAACGATTTGGTATCGAAAATAATTGATCCTTTTGCCTTTAAAGAAGCATAATCAATCTGCAGGAACTGTTGGTGCGCCACAGCTAAAATAATTGCATCATAGTGGTTGAAATCATCAGATTGAATCAGCTGGATATTATACTCAGTCTTCACTTCAGCTACATTGGCCCATGGATCATATACATCCACCTCCATACTAAAAGACCTGAGCTCTTTATAAATGTCGATCACCCTTGTATTTCTGGTATCCGGGCAATTCTCTTTAAAAGCGAAACCTAATATGAGGGCTTTGGCTGCGTTAATTACTTTATTTCTTGCCACTAACATTTTAATCACTTTGTTGGCAACAAACATGCCCATATTGTCGTTTACTCTGCGTCCGGACAGAATTACTTCTGGTTTATACCCCAACGCTTCTGACTTATGCACCAGATAATAGGGATCAACACCAATACAATGACCGCCCACTAAACCTGGTTTATAGTTAAGAAAATTCCATTTTGTAGCAGCAGCAGCCAATACATCAGCCGTATCAATCTCCATGCGGTCGAAAATCAAGGCCAGTTCATTGACAAATGAAATATTGACATCACGTTGTGCATTTTCTATGGCTTTTGAAGCTTCTGCAACCTTAATGCTAGGCGCAAGATGCGTACCGGCAGTAATGATAGAAGCGTAAAGCTGATCAATTTCAGCAGCAATTGCCGGGGTAGAACCCGAGGTAACTTTTTTTATCTTCGTAAGGGTATTGACTTTATCACCAGGATTTATCCGCTCTGGCGAATAACCACAGAAAAAATTAATATTAAATTTTAATCCTGATTGCTCTTCTAAAACCGGCACGCAGTCTTCTTCGGTACAACCCGGGTAAACGGTCGACTCATAAATGACAATATCACCTTCTTTGAGAATTTTACCTAACATTTTACTGGCCCCAAGTAATGGCTGTAGATCCGGCCGTTTGAGGTGATCTATAGGTGTTGGTACAGTGACGATAAAAACAGCACAAGTGGTCAAATCTTCCAGGCTTGCACTCAATGTTAAGCCAAACTCTGATGAGGAAAGTACAGCTTTCAGGTCATCTAAATTTGCTTCGTGAGTGTGGTCTTTCAGTTGCTTTAGATCTTCAACACGACTTTCGTTAATATCAAAACCAACTACTTTATATTTCTTTGCAAATTCGATAGCCAGCGGGAGCCCAACATAACCTAAACCTATAATCGCAATTCGCTTTTTTATATTCATTTTTTCTTTGGTGACCGGGACAAAGATAAGATAAATCGTGAAAGCTTAAATTGCGGCTTAATTAATGCTGAAAATCGGGAACCAATAAAAACATCAGGAAGAAAGCGCCACTTATAGTAGCTCGGGATACATTATTTCAGATCTGATAAAATTAAGGATGATATGGGAGTAAAAATAAAATCGCTGATGAATGCTTTCCAATTCATCAGCGATCAATTATAATAATAAGACAATAACTACTTAATCTGTTTAAGTAAATAGCTTCCGTAACCGCTTTTTACCAGTGGGGTAGCAATGGTTCTAAGCTGTTCTGCATCGATGAAACCCATACGATAAGCAATTTCTTCGATACACCCTATTTTTAAGCCCTGGCGTTCTTCGATAATTTGTACAAATTGCCCTGCCTGCATTAATGAAGTAAAGGTTCCGGTATCTAACCAGGCCGTTCCACGGCTCAATACGCCAACTTTTAATTTGCCTCGCTCCAGGTATACTTTGTTCACATCGGTAATCTCATATTCACCACGCGGAGAAGGCTTAACATTCTTTGCAATTTGGACTACCTCATTATCATAAAAATACAAGCCCGGTACGGCATAATCAGATTTAGGTTGAACAGGTTTTTCTTCAATAGATATGGCCTTTTTATTTGCATCAAACTCTACTACGCCATAGCGTTCAGGGTCTGATACCTGATAAGCAAACACCACTCCTCCATCCGGATCAGAACTGGCCTGTAATAATTTGGCCATCCCATCACCATGGAAAATATTGTCACCTAAAACCAAAGCTACTTTATCTGTACCAATAAATTCTTCACCAATAACAAAAGCCTGGGCTAAACCATTTGGTTCTGCTTGCACAGCATAACTAAATTTACAGCCTAAATTTGCGCCATCACCTAATAATTTCTCAAAATTTGGGAGATCATGCGGTGTAGAAATGATTAAGATTTCTTTTATCCCTGCTAACATTAGTGTAGATAAAGGATAATAAATCATCGGTTTATCATAAACCGGCATCATTTGTTTACTACAAGCCAAAGTTAAAGGATGCAAACGCGTTCCGCTACCACCAGCTAAGATTATACCTTTCATTAGTATTCGATTTGAGATTTAAGAATTTAGATTGAGATGAAAGCACTGATCTCAATATCCGTATTACTTTATTTATTAATTTGTTTTATACACGCTACCAAACTATCTCTCCAATAAGGAATCTCTATATTAAAAGTTTCTTTAATTTTAGTTTTATCCATAACTGAAAATGCCGGTCGCAAAGCTTTGGTCGGATAAGCAGAACCAGGAATAGGATTTACTTTGACTTGGGTTTGGCTAACATCAAAAATAGCCTTTGCAAAGTCGAACCATGAAGTTACCCCTTCATTACTGTAATGGTAAATGCCATAGCTGGTTTCTCCGGCTTCGATGATATCATATATTGCCTTGGCCAGATCGATAGCATACGTCGGCGTACCCACCTGATCGGCAATGATATTCAGTTCATCACGTTCTGCACCAAGTTTAAGCATGGTTTTCACAAAGTTATTTGCATATTCAGAATATAGCCAACTGGTACGAATGATGAAATGGGCCGGTAATATCGAGGCCACCGCTTTTTCACCATCTAATTTAGTTACACCGTAAACATTGATCGGTTTTGCCTCATCGTCTTCCTTTAGCAACTTAACATCATTACCTTCAAAAACAAAATCTGTAGAAACATGGATTAACGTGGCGCCATTTGCCAGACAGCTTGAAGCTAAATAAGCAGCACCCGTTTCATTGATTGATTTGGAAAGATCAGCTTCATCTTCTGCTTTATCAACAGCAGTATAAGCTGCACAATTAATTACAAAGCCCGGTTGTTCCTTAGCTAAAAGGCCATTTAAACCACTTTCATTTAAGATATTTGCATCTTGCTCTGCCGGAAAAACAATTTCTGTAATCCCTCTGCGCTCCGCAACTACCTTTAAACACTGGCCCAACTGTCCACCAGCGCCAATTACTAATATCTTGCTCATATATGTTGAAGTTCAGCAAATGGTTTTAAAAGTAAGTCTTTATCTGAAACAGCCTGATGTTCCTCAGGAATTAACCAATCGATATTCAGGTCAGAATCGTTATAAATCACACCAGTTTCTGAAGCCTTATTGAAAAAGTTATCGCATTTATATAAAAATTCGGCGGTTTCGCTCAACACTGAAAAACCATGTACAAATCCTCTCGGAATGTACAACTGTAATTTGTTTTCTGCGCTTAAACGCACAGCAACATGCTTACCGTAGGTTGGCGAACCTGGACGTACATCTACGGCAACATCCAATACTTCACCCTTGGTTACACGCACCAATTTAGCTTGCGCAAATTCACCGGTTTGTGCATGTAAGCCCCGTATAACGCCATAAGAAGAATAGGATTGATTATCCTGAACAAATCTTCCTGACAAACCAGTTTTTTCTTCAAAGGTATTTTGATTAAAGCTTTCGAAGAAATAACCTCTGGCATCTTCAAATACCCTTGGTTTTATTATCAGACAGTCTTTTAAGCCTGTTTGTTCAATTTCCATTATTTACCGCTGTACTGTTGTTCGTAATAAGATTGATAGTTACCAGAAGTAACATTGTTTAACCACTCTTCATTTTGAAGATACCAGTCTACTGTCTTTGCCAAGCCTTCTTCAAATTGTAAACTCGGCACCCAATCTAATTCCTTTTGCAGTTTGGTAGAATCAATAGCATAACGTAAATCGTGGCCAGCGCGATCAGTTACATAAGTAATCAATTTAGCTGATTCACCTGCTTCGCGACCTAATTTTTGATCCATAATTGTACAAAGCAAGTTGATCAGATCAATATTTTTCCACTCGTTATGTCCGCCAATATTATACGTATCGCCTGTTTTAGCGTTGTGGAAAATTACGTCGATTGCCCGTGCATGATCTTCTACCCATAACCAATCGCGAACATTTTCACCCTTTCCATAAACCGGTACAGGTTTGTTATTTTTAATATTATTAATGGCTAATGGAATCAGCTTTTCAGGAAAATGATGAGATCCGTAGTTGTTTGAGCAATTAGAAATTACACAATCGATGCCATAAGTATCGTGATAAGCCCTTACAAAATGATCGGAGCTAGCCTTTGATGCCGAATATGGACTATGCGGATCGTAAGCTGTAGTTTCAGTAAACATGCCTTCTTCGCCTAAAGCACCATAAACTTCATCCGTACTTACATGGTAAAAACGTTTTTTATCGTAATCACCTTTCCAGTACTCGCGGGCAGCATTTAATAAATTTACCGTACCGATTACATTGGTAATTACAAAGGCCGTTGGATCTGAAATAGAACGGTCTACGTGACTTTCAGCTGCAAGATGAATTACTGCATCAAAGTTTTCCGCTTTAAATAGATCGAACATTGCATTGGCATCAGCAATATCTTCCTTTACAAATCTATAATTCGGTTTATTTTCAATATCAGTTAAATTAGCCAGATTACCTGCGTAAGTAAGCTTATCTAAATTGACAATTTCGTATTGAGGATAATTATTAACAAAACGACGAACTACATGGGAACCAATGAAGCCCGCACCACCAGTAATTAAGATTTTCTTCACGTTATAAATTGATTTTCGGTCGTGCTAAATTAAATGTTTTTTAAACAACAAACAACTTAATTTGACATTATTAGCACCTGAATTGCTAAAAATCAACTTCTATTTAACGAATTGCCGAAGAAAATGCTAATTAGCTCACTTAAAACACAATTCGAAGCTAATTTTATTAAATATTTACTATATTAGCACTTTTTCACCACATTATTCCACACCAATTATTGATAAAATTAATTTTCAGCTCATAAGAATGTTAATTTTTTAACAATTACTTAATACCAAAAGGCGGAATCTTAGCTGAATATTCAACTTGCTGACTAGAAAAAGGTTTCAAATCTTTATAAAAAGCAACCTTAACCCAATATTACTAAGATACAGCTATAGTTGACCACTATAAGGCTGCCACAGAACTCTCCAATTCTTTGTACCACTGCTCTCCATACTTTCGGATTAGCGGTCCCTTTAGAAAACTGTATACCGGCACTTTGAGTTCGCGGCCAAAAGTACAGGCATCATGGCAGATATGCCAACGATCATAGTTTAACACTTCAAATTCCGGATATTTGGTAATCCGGATAGGATACAAATGGCAGGAAATCGGCTTCTGCCAATCTACAATCCCCTGCTCGTATGCTTTTTCAATAGCGCATTTAGTAATACCGCCTTCGAACAACACATAAGCGCATTCTTTATTTTTATCGACACAAGGGGTAGTTAAATCGCCATCTTCATCCACTACATAAACGCCTTGTTCTTCAATCGCTTTAATACCCTTTTCGTTTAACAGGTGTTTTATTTTCGGGTAAATTTCTTCTAAAACGGCTTTTTCGTCATGATCTAGAGGCGCTCCGGAATCGCCTTCCACACAACAGATTCCTTTGCATTTGCTTAAATTACAAACAAAGTTTTCTTTCAATACATCTTCGTGCACCAGCACCTGTTCAACTTCTATCATCATTATTCTTTTGCTAAAGCATATTTCAGCCCATCGGCTGATTTTAATTCCATTGTAACTGCACCAACCAATATCTCAACCTGAGCCTTTACCGGCACCCGGTTCCCATCATCGGTTACCCAAAGGTATAACCGGCTATCTTTTTTAAATATACGACCAGGCTTAATAGAAGGACTGAATTTCAAACAGCGGATATTGCCTAACTTACTCTTTACCGTTTCTTTACCGATATACTCTACCTCCAATGCTGAAATTTCATCGCCCAAGAAATAGTTCAATTTAAACTTATCTCCAACTTTAATTTTACTCATATCCAGGCTTCGCGCAAAATAATATGCTGAAACGAGATCAAATGTTTGATTGGTTGGTGTGGTAAAGGTACCCCTGTTAGAAACAACTTTCTTTCCATCCTGATTGAAACGCGCCTTATCCTGTCGTCTATAACTGGCCTCACGGATGTTCTCCTGATAGAAATAAGGCAAAAGATCAGTTTTATCAATATATGAATCGTAATGATCTCTTATCTTGTAAAAGATATCAAATGTACCCGAAGTCTGTGCATCAACCGTGAGTTTATATGTAGGTTTGTTATCAAACTTTAAATCAGAATTGGCTACTTTAATCGTGGCTTCCGCCGCAGTAATAAATCCATACCTCAGTTTATACTGTAATACTTCGCCCTCCTGAAATACAGCCTCTTTCTTTAAAGGGAGTTGTTGTGCTACCGAGAGTAGACTACACAGGCCGGCTGTAACCGTTATCAATATTTTTTTCATTGCTTTTGTACTCATTTTTGTGTGTGTTATGAGGAAAAACCATGTCAATAGTATGGTCAAATTTCCCTCTATGAAGATATACAAAAAGCCAACCAAAATTTAATCTTTCTTATATTCATGCTTAACTACGGAACACATATCGATTAATACTATCCCTTTTGAACCGTAATTCCGGTATTTAATTTCAAGGTAACCTAACCACGTAAACCAGGATCAGAGCCTATTTTCAAAAGATGCTGAATACGTATTAGCTACAAGACAATTGAAAATACGGTTTCTACTTGTAAAATAAATCCGATAGCGGATCAGCATGACGATTGCTTAAGGCAAGGGAGCTTAAAATTTAATCTTTCCTTTTATAAACAGGTACCGTAGAGCAAGGCTCGCCAAACATAATGCTTTTCACTACCGGAGTAAGCAAATTGGTAACCTCTACATACGCTGCAACCGGCACCTCGATATCGCCACATCCCTTTACCACCACACGTTCATTTGCATAATCACCGGGATTGATTTTAGCCAATGCTTTGGTAAACAAAACTGCTTCTAAAGTATTTAAATCGCCGAATACCACTTCGTTTGCATAGGGCTTTAGCTTATTGGCCAGCAGCATATAGGCCCAGGTTGGCACAATGGCATCTGCAGAACAGGTAATGGCTACATTTTTATCCTGATATTGTGCCCAATCGTGATCCTTTATAAATGCCCGAAAATCCTTTTCCCTAAGCATTAAGCCGTGAAACAGATTATCTGCAATATCATACACAACTCTTTCGCCCTTATGATAAAAATCTTCAAGGTTTAAAGTAATTAAACCACTATTGGCAACTTTATTTATAATGTTTTCCTGAATCTCCATGGCCTTAAATAAAAAAACCGTTCCGACTAATCATCGGAACGGTTACAAAATTACATATTTTCTAATTAATAGAATTTCACGCGATTGTCTTTTATCTTGGCATTATCCTGCAAAGCCTGGAAAGCTGATCCTAATGAACGCTGACCTAAACTTAACAACATGCTTTCTTTTTGTTTAAACATATTTGCAATTGGAGCAGGATTTGTAAATCCATCAACGGTAAATACATATACACCACGCTCACCCTGAACAGGAGCAGACAATTTGCCCGGCTGTGAACCAAATACACTTCCCACCAATGCATTTTCCTGGGCAACACCTGGAATTACCGGATTGGCAAATACTACGTTCTGTACTGGATTAACCGGACGGGCAACTTTAGCCGCTACCTGATCGATACTTCCCTTACCTGCATTAGCTAATTTCTCTTTCAATTGTTTTGCTTTAACTGCATTGAGTACCATTGGCTCGATTTCTTTTTTCACATCAGCTAATGATAAAATGCCTTTAGGACTAATGTTGGTTAAGCGTGCTACTACATAAGCATTGCTCATGGTATAAATCTCTGGTAAAACATCACCTTTATCTGCAGCGTAAGCATCCTGGATCAGTTTACGTGGATTATCTAAACCTGCCGCAAATCCTTGTGTTGCTGTAACTCTATCTGCTACACCTACTTTTAGGCCCTTTTGAGCTGCAAATTTACTGAAATCGTTACCTTTTACATCAGTTAAGAAACTGCTCGCGGCTTTATAAGCTGCAGCCTGGGTTTTGCTGCTCGCGGCCAGTGCTTTTTCTACATACGCTAATTTAGCTACTTTAGAAGAACCGATTTGCTTTTCAATTTTAATCACATGGTAACCAAACTGCGATTTTACCACTTTAATATCACCGGTTTTGCCATCAAAAGCAGCATTTTCGAATTCAGGAACCATTGCACCACGCGCAAACGTACCTAACTCGCCACCTTTATCCTTTGAACCATCTACACTGTAGTTTTTGGCCAGTTCAGCAAAATTGCCACCTTTCAAAACTAATCCTTTTAATGAATCAGCTAATTTAAGTGCTTTATCTTCGCCACCAACTTTAGCCGGGTCGATTAAGATATGGCTTGCTTTTACCGAATCAGGAGATATACGGGTAGCCACTACTTTTACAATTTTGTAGGAGTTGCCGCTTAATTTCGGGCCGTAGAAACTGCCCGCAGGTAAAGCAAATACTGCTGAATCAACTGCAGGATCCAATTTACCTTTTGTAATATAGGTGAAAGGAACTTTTACGTCAGAATTGATCGCTGCAAAAAGTGAATCATTTTTAGCCACCTGGAAATCAGCAGCAATTTTATCTACCTGAGCTTTGATGGCCATTGAATCGGCTTTATTAGGACTGATACTGAAAGTAACATACTCAAAAGCACGTGTTTCCTGCGGATTGTTGAAACGCGCTTTATTCTGATCATAGTATTCCGAATAATCAGCATCCGTTAATTTAACCGATTTATCAGGAACTGAAGCATAATCTAAACTTACATATTTGAAATTAGCCAGTTTGTTACGGTTGTTATATTCATCTGTAGCTTCTAATGAAGTTACATAAACCGAATTACGGATTAAGTTGGAATATTTGGTTTGTAATGCCTGGTTTTTAATTTCCTCCTGTAACACATTAGATTGTTGCAAAGCCTGAGGATCTTTTGATTTCAAAAAGTTCATCAAGGTAGCACGGTCCAACTGTCCGGTTTGTGGATTGGAAAAATATTGTTTGATCAACGGGCTAGGGTTTTGACCTTGTAACAGATCCAACAACTCGTCTTCTGATATGGTTAAACCTAAGCGATCATACTCTTTAGTTAACAAAACTTTTGCCAACTCTGCATTCCAGGCCTGATCAACAGCCATAGCCGTCATCTGAGCATTGGCACTACCACCGTATTGCTGTTTCATCTGGTTTACCCCCTGATCAACCTTTGGCCCGAACTCATCGATATTGATGTCGTTACCATCAATAGTTCCTACCACTTTTTGATTTGCGGACCAAAAAGGTTTACCCACGTTAATTGCATCACCTACTAAAAATGCAACAATTGCAAAACCGATTGCAAAGACCAGAATATAGCCTGCACGGTTGCGCAAAAATGTCATTAATCCCATATTGTATTTATAATTTATTTAGTTCTTTTTTAAGAGGGCGCAAGATACAAATTTGCCTTAAAAAAGAAAATACAAAATTTTATTTATCAAGCACCTAATTATTAGGGGGATGGAAGAGGTAAGAATGGAGGACGGGAGATGTAAAAATGGAGGATGGAAGAAAAGAAATTTGGCTTTGAATCTATAAATATTTCGAAGGTTTCCGATTACCTCACCCATCTCATATCTCCCATCTCACATCGCATCTTACATCTCACATTTTACATTGCTTAGGGTGCTACGCCTTCTTTCATATTCAATTCGCCATTTCCGCTATCCATTTCGTAGGTACTAAAATCCTGTGGTGCCTTGAAATTTATTCCTTCACCCACGCTTCCATCAATTCCCTTTACGTATACCCGCTGGTTGGAGTAGAAAATTTTCTTCGATTCATCCCAGATTAATTCCTGAGAGGAGAAGGTATCACCCTTACTGCTTTTCACTACTACATTTTTCCTGAATTCCGTTTTGAGCTCATTATCCCTTCTAATGGCATAATCGCAAACCAGGTTTCCATCAATGGTGCCGTTGGGATTATAAAAATCGATATTAACCCCTTTGATCATTTCCTGATAAGAACTCCCGTTAGCGGGGGTAACCTTATCAAGGATAGGGGCAACACCTTTTGCCTTAATCCTGGCAGAATCGCTGTAAATAATATCTACACCTAAAGTTCGGTCGCGGGAGAGGATGGTCTTATTTATCGAAACAGCATCTGCTTTTTTTAGATCGTCGTCTCCACAGGAAGCCAGAAAAAAAGGCAATACCAGAAACAGACCATATAAAAATGCTTTTAATTTCATTAATCTACGCGGTACTTACGAAACCAGGTATCGTTCAGGGTAAAACCCAGGTGGAAATTAATATACTGCTCTTTAACCAGATTATTGTTCAATGTTCCTCTTTGTCCGAGTTCTGTTGTAAAATTGATTTTATAAAATGCAGTACCACCATTTGCAGTAGGTAACGGGAACCCAAAACCTAAAGATGCACCCATTTGCTTAATATCCTGATTACCGATTTTAATATAAGTCTTATCGTAATTAAAACCGATACGATAATCTATACGCTTCAGGTAGCTATTGTAAGAAAATGCATCTGGTGTCCATTGCCCACCTAAAGAAGCTCCCCAGCTATCCTGCAAACCCTGGTTTACATCATTGATACTGGTTTTAGACCATTTACCCATTCTAAAATCGGCGCCAATTAACCATTTATCATTCTGTTGGATGGCGATCCCAAAATTATGGATTAAGGGTAAAGTAAGATTTGATTTCCCGTTATTTACCGTATTTAAAGTATCTGCAGCAGTACTCTCATTCCCATCCTGATCTCTTGTATACAAAGTAGCATATGAAGTAAGGGTAGAGTTAACCTTTCCGGAAGTGCTTCCCGAGTAACCCAGGGTAACGATTGTTTTTTTACCTAATGTAAAATCGTACTGAATACCATAAGAATAGCTTAAGCCGGCAACACTATTTTTGGTCTGAAGTTTCGCATTGTAAGAACCTGCACTATTAAACTCCGTAGCACGGGTGTTCTGAAGGTTACCGAAAATGTATTCCAGGTTACCGCCAATTCTTAAATGGTCGCCAAAACGGTAACCATAGCCTAAATAAGCTTTTGATAAACCGCCTTCTCCTTCATAAAGCTGATTTAAGGTTGTAGTATCAACTTTCACGGTATTCCTGTAGTTATAACCCAGATCGGAATAAGGTAAAATGCCAAAACTCAATGCCGATCTTCTGGTAACAGGAGCGGCAAAGGCCAGGTGACTGAAAGTAGAGTTAAAACTTGATTCGCTTAAATTGTTGCGCGTAAGGTTGGTTACACTTGCGCTCATACCAATATCAATAGTGGTTAGCGAAATACCAGCATATGATGCGGGATTCTGCATATTAATATTATTGAAGCCGGTAACTTTGCTTACAGCGGTAGAAATTCCGCCCATTGCCCTGAACTGAGGCAATAAAGATCCTTTTATATTTCCGAGCCCATATCTTGAATATGGTGATGAAGTGGTAACCTGTGCCTGAGCATTTAAACCACAAACAAGAACGAGTATGGTTGCAATATAATTTATTCTTTTGTACATTTTAATCTGCAATAGCTTCATTTAATCCTTTTAATACTAAGTAAGGATCTTTTATAATTTGAGGCGCAAAGATGCTGTTTTGTAATTGTTTATACA
>Ga0182006_1000109_pt1 | contig 89541 bp, 71 predicted proteins | sample Sormic07211104_1_FD_123022 | JGI IMG/M metagenome (GOLD analysis project Ga0182006, IMG submission 123022) | Rhizosphere microbial communities from Sorghum bicolor, Mead, Nebraska, USA - 072115-104_1 MetaG | ecosystem: Host-associated > Plants > Roots > Rhizosphere | place: USA: Nebraska...
TAGATTTTAAGCTTGTCGTTGTCTTCCTTTTGAATCTCAAGCTGCATCAATACCGTTTTATACCTTAGATAAGATACCCTTAAGACAAAATTTCCTGTTGGTGCATGCTTTAGCTCAAAAGAACCATCCAGACCAGTAGAAGTGACCAAGCCTGTTTTTTCCAGCTGTATTGTTGCTCCAATCAGGGTTTCTCCCGTTTTTGAATCGTATACCCGCCCTTTAATGGTGGTTGCATGGGCCGCGGTGATACCTGATAATAAAAAAAATAGTGTTCGTAAAAATCGCTTCATTTTTTAATTAATTGACTGCCGTTTATTTTTGACAGGACAAATTTGGGAACTCAGGACCGGGCTTTGTAAAAAGCACCGTATACAAAAAAGATACATGCAAAAACTGACGTATACATCAAGGCAACAAGGCCACAAACAAAACGATAAAACACTATAAAACAACAACTTAAACTCAATAAAATCACCATTAACCTTTCATTACCCATATATTAAGTCATTGTTAAGCACTCAAATCCAATTTAAATCGTCTGGATAAATGTACTCAGGTTGTCTCCTGTTGGAATGTTTAATTTCTTTCGTAACCGGTACCTCGCAATGCGTAAACTATCTTGAGAAATCCCAAGTAATAAAGCAATATCTTTAGAAGCCAGGTTCATTTTCAAAAGAGCCAATAGCCTCATATCATTAGAGGTCAGATCGTCACTGAGTTTTTTAAGCTGATCGTAAAAACTTTGATGCACCTGTTCAAATATATTTGCAAATTCTTTCCAATGCTGATCATTATTAAAACTCTGTGTAATCTGCTGAACAATTTGCTGTAGTTGTTTTTTCTGATCCCGTTTGTCATCTTTCACCAGGGCGTGCAACTTTTCCCTTACCTCTTCAAGGAGTTGATTGTTTTGGATCAGGTTTAGTGTATGTGAGGTCAGTTCCTTTGTTTTTAGTTCCAGTTCCTGTTTTAAGCTTTCTTCTTCCAGCTGTTTATTCCGGAGTTCCATCTCCATTAACTCCCGTTGCGCGTTATACACATCACTATTCTTCCTGGCTATTAATTTCTCATCTCTAATCTTCAACCTTTGCCGGCTAAAAATGGTCCAGACCAAAATCAATAGCAGAATAAGGACCAAACCGGAAGCTATCGCAATAATTCTGTTTGTTTTCCTGATATTTTCCAGCCGGACAATTTCACTGTTTTTCTTATCTGTATCATACAGTACCTGAAGGAAAGAGGTTTGCTGCGTACCTTCCTTAGAGTAAACCTCCATGGTATACTTCCGGCTAAGTTCCAGATAATCGTAAGCACTATCCAGCTGATTCAGTAACCTGAAAGTTTTGGCAATATCACGATAAGCCGATCCGATCTGATACAAGTTATTAGTCTTCCGGGCAAGAGCCAGCGCCTTGCGTGTTTGTTTCATAGCCTCGCTATACCGGCCCGTTTTTCTTAGTATGTCTCCCAAATTATTGACAACCTCTATACTCGCTACTTGATTATGCTCTTCCTCATATAACGCCCTGGCGGTATTAAAGCAATGGTAAGCAGAATCATATTTAGCAAGATCTTCGTAAATACTGCCCATGTTCTCATAGATCTTAGCTGTTCCAAACTTATTCCCTGCACGCTTATATTCTGCAAGTGCACGATTCTGATAAAATGAAGCACTGTCATATTGCTGGCGTTTCTCAAACAAATGACCTAAGTTACCATAGGTTTCTGCAACACCAGCTCTGTCATTTGATTTTCCATATAAACTTAAGGCTTGGCTATAGTGTTTCCAGGCTTTGTCATTTTGTTTATTATAATAATAGAGCAATCCTGTATGATTTAAAGTAGCGGCCAATAATATCGGATTCTTTTTCTCTCTGAATATCTTTTCGGCCCGCTGATAAAAATCCAGAGACTGAGCATAATGTCCCTCGTTAAAACAAATCTGCCCCATTTGCTGCATACAAATCCCAGCGGTCAGGATATCCTTATTGTTCTCTGCTGTTGCATAGAGCTTTCTCAATAATAAAAAGGCAGAATCCGGAAATTGCCTGCTCAGCTGTTCAGTTCTTTTCAGCAGCTCACCATTGTTAGTTTGCGCGCTGCCCTGTACAGCATACAATTGCCCTAAAGCAGCCAATATAAAAATAAGCAACCTTAAGTATCGGTTAACCATGTAGTAAAAGATTTGATTTTCAATCGAATAATTAATACAAAAGAACTATTCACATATTACCTTAACATTAACCACGCTTAACGTCAGTATTAATTTAATGTTTACAAGGCCTTGAACAGGGCAAACAGGAGATTTTGTGCTTACAAACAAGCCCGATAAAAATTTTCTGCTTGAAATAGAATACATTAGCCATTTTCCACTCCAAAAAATGCATTATCTTATAAAAGTGTGCCTTTTTTATTTACCTTTGCAGCACAGCAAACGGGAAAGTAGCTGCAAGAACAAGGAAATTAGTACTGGTTCTGTTTTTTGAAAGACTAAGAAATTGAAAATCAACATCAGATTAAAATTTCTGAAAATATTTTAAAAAATATTTTGAAATTAAAAACAAAAGTTCTACTTTTGCAATCCCAACAATGAAGTAACTCAGTTACTAAATTGTAAATCAAGTTCGGGGTGTAGCGTAGCCCGGTATCGCGCCACATTTGGGATGTGGAGGTCGTAGGTTCGAATCCTGCCACCCCGACTTAAAAAAAGCCTTTAAATCTTAGATTTAAAGGCTTTTTTATTTTCATATAATTCCAACAAAAACATATAAGTACAATTGAAATCTGCTTAAGGAAGGAACAGATTAATCCGATCCTTAATTACTCCTCATTTAAACCCTTTCCACTAAGGATTTTCGGCATATATTTCTCTACCCTCGCCTCGCGGGTTTTGGATTGTTTAGGAGATGAAAAATGAAGAAGATATGCTCTTTGCCGCCCAGGTGTCAATCCATAAAATGCGGTTTTTAGTGCAGGGATCTGATCTAATTTATGCTGGAATTCTTTGGAAACAACAAATTCTTCCGTCTTTTTAAGTTCAACCTTCAAACCAGCCTTCTCTACCTCAATAGCTTCATAGATATAAGCCTTCAGTGTCGATTTCATTTCCAGGATTTCCAGAACATTGGTGAACCGGACTTGACGTGCCGCCTGCACATTTTTAGTTTGCTGAATTAAGATACCATCAGGATCCTGCAGCAATGCCCCTTTGAAAAACAGCAATGCACAATACTCTTTAAATACATGTATCAAAACGATGTTGTCATCCTGAAACGTATAACAAGGACAGCCCCATTTCAACTCTTCCCTCAGACCACTATCCAGCGCGATTATTCTTAATTGCTCCAGTTCTTGCTGCCATGCCTTGGCCTTGCTAAAATAAAAATCAACTTTTGAGTTCATAGCAGTAAATTAATTATTTTAATTTTAAACCTTTAACGAACCACGAAATCCTCTCGCAGCATAATATGAATCAGCTCCATTGTGATACGTAAAAACAGTGTTATAGCGCCGATCGCAAAAGATTGCTCCACCCAGTTTCCTAATATCAGCCGATGTTTTCACCCAGCTTGAAGTTTTTGCGTCAAAATCACCCAGTTTCTGCAGCTCCCGGTATTGCTCCTCTGACAACAGATCAATCCCCATCGCAGCCGCCACATCCAATACATTACTCTCTGGTTTATGTTCTTTTCTTGCCTCCAATGCTATCCTGTCATAACAAAGACTTCTACGACCTTTAGGACTTTCAGCTGAGCAATCATAAAAAACGTACTCACCCGTCTCTTTATCACGACCAATTACATCCGGCTCGCCTCCGGTTCTTTCCATTTCATGAAGTGACCACTGTTTTTCGGCATTCGCTTCCAATTTCATTTGTAGATCAGTCCACTCCAGATTATTATGGCGGTTCATATTTTTTTCAAAACGGACTTTCAAAGTCTGGAACAGACGCTCAAGCTCTTCTTGAGACAATTCCTTTTTAATGTGGCTCATATTTATCTGTTAACTAAAAATAATTCTTCTGCTTAAAGGTCTGAAATACCAGGAAACTACGGTTAAGACAAGTAACAATACTGGCCCAAAAAACTCTTTAACTCCATCTCCAACAGCCAGATGAGAAAAGACAGCACCTGACATTGCAAAAAAGAAACCTGCATAAGCCCATTCCTTTAGCAATGGCAACTTAGGCATAAGCACAGCCACAACGCCAAGAATTTTCCAAACCCCGATTATAGTTAGAAAATAGCGGGGATAGCCCAATTGAGCAATCTTCTCGACCTCGTCTTTCATCTTTAATAGCTGAACAATTCCAGTCGACACCATCCCCAGGGCAAGCCAGATCGTAGAAATCCAGTAGATGATTTTATTTGATTTATTCATGATCTTGATTTATTTAAAATGTCTTGCAATCGGTTATGGGCCATATTTATACCCTGAGCAAACGGCAACCGCAGCATACTGTCTCTAAATTCAACTGATTTATATACAACATGCATGGTCAGCTTACTGGTTTCTTTGCTGATTTCTTCAAATTTGAGAAACTCAAGCTGCACACCAAAAGGGGCATTTTCCATTTCGAATGTCCGGGTTATCTGTTGATTCGTAACGAATTCATGAATAACACCATTTGCCCGAAATACAACATTTCCCTTGTTATCGCTGGTTTCGAATTGATAACCTCCATGTTTTCTATTTTCAAGTTTCAACACCTTTGTTCCCATCCATTGTTCAACAATATCCGACTCTTCATAAGCTTTAAAAAGCAAATCCAGTGGCAAATCAAATTCCCTGGTAATCACCAAATCCTGCCTACCTTCTTCGGCATTAATTTTTGTTTTTAGTTCCATGCTATTTGCTTTTATATTCCTTCATTATACTTTCTAATGTGTTAAATCTATCTTCCCACATTTGCCGGAATGGCTCAATAAAATCAGCAACCTCTCTCATTTTTTTTGCATTAATGTGATAGTGAACTTCTCTGCCATGTTGTTCTTGTTTAAGCAATTCGCACTCCGTTAGTATTTGCAAATGCTTTGAAACCGTTGGTCTTGCTGTATCGAAATTTGCAGCTATTGCCCCTGCTGTTAAAGACTGCGAGGCAACCAACAGAAGTATAGCCCTTCTTGTCGGATCTGCTATCGCCTGAAATACGTCTCTTCTTAAATTCATTATGTAGCTATTTGACTACAAATATAAACGTAGTCATTTAACTACGCAAATTTTTATCTATTTTTTTTTGCATAGCTTTAAAACAACAAAGCAGACCAGAAAAACAATATTAATATAGTTGATCCTGAAATATATTCCTCTCTATATGTTGAGCAAAAATAGTAGGGATACATAATCCAACGGCTGCCATCAAGAAGTAAAGCGTAGGAACATTTCCCTTAGTCTGATACAAGGAAAGTAAATTGACTCGTAAGTTTATAAACTAAACTTTATTTGAGCGTCAGTCATACCATGTAAATATAATGAAAAGCTCTATTCCCCACAGGAATATGATCGCATCAAAGCCAGTCTCTTTTTCAGCATAAAAAAATAAAAAAAATTTGCACGTATTAAAAAAACTTTTCTACCTTTACACCCGAGAGCGTTAATTTAATGGAAAGGGGCCGGGTCGCTAGACTTTGGCCCTTTTTCTATTTATGGAAATCTGAATTCCAAAATCCTTATCATACGCTCCATAGCTATACTTTATCAGTTAATCCTCAACCACCTAAAGGGATTGATTTTTGTTGTAAACTCAACTACGTTATAATCCCCGGGACGATGAAAACACTTTGGAAATACCTAAAACCTCATAAAAAGCTTATTTTCTTCTCTCTTATCTTAGCCGGAGCAGCGCAATTACTCAGCCTCGTCGATCCTTTAATCTTTGGAAAAATTGTAGACAATTATGCCAGTAACCCTAAAGGGCTTTCCGAAAAAGAACTTATCCAAAGTGTAGTCTACTGGCTGGGCATTGCTGTCGTGATTGCACTGCTCTCTAAATTCTTTAAGTCTTGTCAGGAATTCCTCACCAGAAAAACTGTTGCACAGTTCGGCATGCATATTTTCAACGATGGCCTGAAACAAACCCTGCGTCTCTCCTTTCAGGAGTTTGAGGAAAACAGAAGCGGGACCACTTTATCAGTATTGCAAAAAGTAAAAACAGATGCAGAACGTTTTGTCAATTCCTTTATCAATGTACTTTTTTCCTCTCTGGTGGGTACTGGTTTTCTACTTTGGTACAGCATCAGCAAAAACTGGATGCTTATTCCGGTCTTCTTTATTGGTGTAGTGGTACTTGGTTCCCTTACGGGATTGTTATCCCGAAAAATCAAGACTGTTCAGCGTCAGATTAACCGGCAAACGGACGCACAAGCCGGAGTCATTACTGAAAGCCTGCGCAATATAGAATTGGTTAAAAGCCTTGGATTAACCTTTCCTGAGATCAGGCGTTTAAACGAACAAACCCTAAAAATATTCGAACTGGAGATGTTTAAGGCAAAAAAAGTAAGCTTGCTTTCTTTTTTACAGGGAGCAACACTAAACATCCTCAAACAGTCTATCTTATTTATCCTTCTTTGGCTAATTTTCAGAAAAGTACTCAGTACGGGAGAATTAATTGCTATGCAATTTATTTCTACAGCCATTTTTGGGCCGCTACAGGACCTGGGAAATATGATTCTCCAATACAGGGAAGTGGATGCCTCCATCCGGAATTTCGACAAACTTATGAATAAGCCTACGGAGCGACGACCAGAAAACCCGATAGCCATTGGCCCGCTGGAAAACCTGAGCTTTGAAGATGTTGTCTTCCGTCATAAAACAGCCGGTTACAATGCTATAGACAACATCTCCTTTGCTGTTAAGACAGGACAAACCATTGCCTTTGTGGGGCCCTCGGGTTCAGGTAAATCGACCCTGGTTAAATTGCTTGTTGGCCTGTATACCCCAGTAGAAGGCAAGATTTTCTTTAATGATGTTTATTCTACAGATTTACGTTATAACCCTTTAAGAAGACAGATTGGCTTTGTTACCCAGGACACGCAGTTGTATGCAGGAACCATTAAAGAGAATATGCTTTTTGTTAAACCTTCTGCCACGGATGAAGAGATCAGCGAAGCACTCCGGAAAGCTTCTGCTTCCGGACTAATTGCAAAAGCTTCACATGGCGTAAATACTATGCTTGGAGAAAATGGCATGAAACTCTCCGGCGGAGAGAAACAAAGAATATCCATCGCCCGTGCCCTGCTGCGTCAGCCCAGACTATTGATTTTCGATGAAGCGACATCTGCACTGGATTCTCTTACCGAAGAAGACATTACCACCACCATTCGTGAAATTTCTGCAAGCCGCGAACAAATGACCATTCTGATTGCACACCGGTTATCTACGGTGATGCATGCCGACATCATCTATGTGCTGGAAAAAGGAAAGATAGCAGAAACGGGTTCTCATGATGATCTTCTTCTTCAAAAGGGCTTATATTATGCCATGTGGAGACAGCAAGTGGGAGAACGAAGATTCCGTCCGCTGCCTGAAGAAACAGAATAGACACCTATTCATAAACGAACATAATGACTGTTCGAATACGAACAGTCATAGTCCAAAAAACGCCTTTCTATAGCGTCAGAAGAGTTTTCTGTTTTTTGGCACAACTATGGACTTAGGGGTGATAACAATTAGAAATCACATGAAAGCAATTTTATTCATCCCGGTCTTATTCATCACGCTCCACACAGCCACACCTCAAAATTGTCAGGGAAAAAGGACCTGCACTTCAATTGCCGTTCCAGTCAAGCCTACAGTTTCAAAAGGTAATTTATCAGGAGAAGGCTGCATTCCCGGGTGGATGCTCAATATATTCCGTAACCTGGGTCCTCAAACCCATTAAAACTCTGAAACCACAACCTCTGCATCCGGATTAACCTTACTCCTATGCATATTTCCCCAATCAGACATTGCTTTTAACATGGGCTTCATACTCAACCCAAGCTCAGTGAGTTCATATTCTACCCTCGGCGGAACCACAGGATACACCGTCCGCTTCACAACCTGGTCAGCTTCCAGTTCCCGCAACTGAGAAACCAGCATTCTTTCTGAGATCTGTTCTATAGAATTTTTCAGATCACTATATCGCATAGTTTGATGAACCAACCGACAAAGTATTGCTGGCTTCCATCTGCCACCCAATACCGACAAAGAATAAGCCATACCACAACTGTCGTTGATCTGTTTTTCATTAATAGCGTTCGTAGAAGATTCCTTTCTCATTTCTTACCTTTTTGTTAGTACCTGACAATTTAATGCATACCTGCAAATGTAAATATAAGCCTCTACTTTTGATCAGAATTAATACATAAACATTATGAACCGCTTAGAAAACAAGATAGCATTCATCACTGGCGGGAGCCGTGGAATGGGTGCTGCCATTAGCAAAAGACTCGCTGAAGAAGGTGCAAAAGTAGTTTTGACCTATTCGAAATCAAAAGAAAAAGCAGAAGCAGTTGCCGCTGAAATTAATGCAAAAGGAGGACATGCCCAGGCCGTTGAAGCAGACAGCATCGATCCTAAAGCGCTAACCAATGCTATCCAGAAAACCATTACCGAACTCGGCCCAATTGATATCCTGATCAATAATGCAGGCATCTATGTTGGAAAGGAATTTGAATCACATACATTGGAAGATTATGAAGAAATCATGGCAATCAACGTGAGGGCAGTATATGTTGCAGCTCTTGCAGTCGCCCCAAAAATGCCCCGCAATGGTAGAATCGTTACCATCGGCAGCAACATGGCTGAAAATGCACTCGGCCCCCAAACCACTTTATATACGATGAGTAAAGCTGCATTAGCCGGATTCACACGGGGATTGGCCAGAGACCTTGGTGCCAAAGGCATTACAGTAAACCTGGTTCAGCCAGGCCCCATCAATACCGACATGAATCCTTCAGATACTGAACTTGCAGATTTTCTGAGAAGCCGGATGGCACTTTCAGAATATGGAACCGGCGAAGATATTGCTGGACTTGTAGCTTATTTAGCCAGTGAAGAAGGGAAATACATCACAGGCACCGCCATCACAATTGATGGTGGGCTGAACGCCTAAATGCAAATACCTTAAACCTTTTAAATATAGTCCTGTTAATAGCTGTATAACTGATTGATCATCCTTTAAACAATTACTATCATGGCAAAGTATTCCGAAAAGGCATCAGAAAAAGTTGAAAAAGCGATGCACGAGAAAAAAGAAGGAACTCTGAAAACAGGAACAGGTAAAAAAGTAACCTCTAAAAAGCAAGCCGTAGCCATTGGGCTTTCAGAAGCAAGAAAAGAGGGAGCTAAAGTACCTAAAAAGAAAAGCTAATGGCTAATGCATAGTATTGTCCTCCATGTGGAAGCTGGGAGGGCAATAACTTTTCCGTTTTATTAAGGACAACGAAGTTTTCATTTACACTTACAAAATGGCATTTGTTTAATAAATATAGTATATTTGGTTAACGCCCGCCTATGAAAAGAATCTACAATTTAGCGTTTCCAATTGCATCGCTATTGCTATTCGGCTCTTCTTACAGTTACGGTCAGAATACTACCTTACAACAGTGCCTGGACAGAGCCTATCAAAACAATCTGACAGTAAAACAAGCAAGAACTTCTTTACAAGCCAGTAAATTTAACCTTCAGGCAGAAAAACAAAGTTATCTTCCAAAAGTAGACCTCCTTTCGAGTTACACCTACCTCAGCAAACCGATAGACATCAACCTTCAAACGGTTAGAGATGGTATTGTAAACGGCTCTTCAGCCCAAAATCTGAATGCAGTAAATGAAGTTTTCAAAGAAATCACAGGAAACGACTTGTCACAACCTGTTCAGGACCGTATTTTAAATGCTTCAAAAAAGATCATTGGGGCTATCTATCCGGATTACAATCCCTCGTTAAGCAAGCAATCCTATTTTGTAGCCGGCCTGGGCGTTCGGCAACCTCTTTATCTGGGCAACAAACTTTCTGCAGCCCGGAATCTTGCTTCTTCCCTGGTAGAAACCACCAGCATCAATGTGCAGGTAGCCAATAAGGAAGTTAATTTCCTGATCGCGGCGCAATATGTCAGAATTTTGTACCTCAATAGTATTTTAAATAAACAACAGTTTATTGTAGACGCTCTTACAAAAAACAAAAATTACGCAGCTGAAATGGTGAAGAACCAGGTACTGCCACCCTATCAGAAAAACTGGACCAATGTATTCCTCACACAAGCCCAGTCCATCTACAACAACTTAAAACTGGACAAACAAAACGCATTGGTAGAATTGAACAAGCTTATGGGTGCTGCATTGGATTCTGCCGTTCAGATCACAGATACGCTAAAGTATACCACAAAAGCGCCGGAAACTGCACAGCCTGGTTTTTATGAAAACAACCCCATCTATAAACTCGTAGACAGCAAAACGGCTTACGCCAAGACTTCCGAAAAGGTGACGCGCGCTTTCGCTTTGCCCAATGTATTTGCCATTGGCAACTATAATCTTTACCAAAAGGATCTTCCCTTAACCATTCCTGACTGGTTTGTAGGTGTAGAATTACAATGGACACTGTTTAACGGCCAGACCCGAAAGCGCACTCAAGCTGCCCGGGAACTTATTGAAGAATCCAAACTGGCAGAGAAAAACACCAGCCAGACGCTGCAGGCAGCCATAATGGTAGCCGGCAACAAAATAAAATCTCTTCAGAATGATGTGGCTGCCCTTGATACGGCAAGAAAAGAAGCCGGAACGACCTCCAGACTGATTACCGAGAGAATGAAAAACCAACTTTCTTCTCCTAAAGATGTCAACGATGCCTTACTTGTAGAAGCAGAAATACAGAAAGCCTATTATACTGCAGTTATGGGCTATTACCTCACTGTAGCAGAATATTACAATATACTGGGCAAACCACAACAATTCACAGAATTCATTCCCTAAAAGGAAACAGGACCATAAAACTTAAAAAGATGAAGGATTTTTTCAAAAACTATTGGGCTTTAACCATTCCTATAGCCGTTGTACTCATTGCCCTGTTTTTCTTTTTAAAAGGGAATTCTTCTGAGGGCGAGGATACACTTGTCGGAATGGTCGATGCATCAAGTGTGGATGTTGCAGCAGAGTTCCCTGGCAGACTAGACTCTTTACTCGTTGGTCAGGGAGATACCGTAAAAACCGGACAGCTTTTAGCTGTTCTGCGCACCAACGAGATCGATGCCATTAAAGCACAAGCACTTGCTGCGATAGATGCCGCCAAAGGACAATTGGATCTATTGAAACAAGGCGCTCGCCCCGAACTCGTAGAAGCCACCTCAAAGCTTTACCAGATTACCGAAGAGCAATACAAATTGTTCAGTAACACCTACCAGAGAATGAACAATTTGTACAATGCAGAAGTCATCTCCGGACAGGAAAAAGACATCTTTTATTTCAAGTACCAGGCTTCCAAAAAGGAAATGGAAACAGCTAAACTGAACTTGCAGATGATTGAAAAAGGTACACGCCCCGAAATCATCCGCTCCGCACAAGCCATCGTAAAACAAGCAGAACACGCGTATGAACTGACTAAAGCATTGGGAGAAAACACAAGGGTATATGCGCCTGCAGATGGTGTAATTTCAAGCCTGGTGATCCACCAGGGAGAGATTGTTTCCATTGGCTATCCTATGATGACCATCGAAAAAAAGAATTCCGCTTTACTGCGCTTTAATGTAAGACAGGACAAAGGAAAATTGTTAAAAACCGGCGCCACTGCACAAGTCACCGTTCCCGGCTGTACGCCAGAAACATTTGAGGTTAAAGTTTCCAGCATTTCCCCTACCCTCGAATTTGCCAACTGGATTCCTACAAATGAAAAAGGCAAATTTGAACTGAGAACCTTCACTATAGAACTTACCCCCGCTCCAAATGCAAAAATAGAAGGTCTTCGCTCGGGTATGACAGCTTCATTAAAACTTCCCTAAATGCAAAACATCTGGCAAATTATACAAAGAGAATGGAAACGGATCTTCACCCTTCCTGTCTTCTACCTGGTGATGCTTATTATCCCGGTGGTGCTCTTTTTCTTTTATGCCCTGATTTATAATAAACAAGAAGCCAAACATCTTCCTTTCGCCATCTGGGACGAGGACAATTCACCTGTAAGCCGCCAGTTGACTTTTTTCCTTACACAAAGAGAGGCCTTGAGGGTGAGCTACAGAGTTGGAAGTGAAGCAGAACTCAAGTTACTGATCCAGAAAGGTAAAGCAATAGGTGCGGTCCATTTTCCCAAAGGCATGGAAAAACAGATTCTGAGCCGCCATCCGGTTACCGTAACATTATACACCAACGCGGCCTCGCTGGTTCCCGCAAAACTGGTTTACAAATCTGTAGCCGAAGTGATCATTACCGGGAGTGCAGGCGTAATCCTGCAGAAACTCGTAAAGACCGGTGTAAAACCAGAAAGAGCAATGGCGTTGGCCAATCCCATAAAACTCAATTCCTACCAGCTATACAACGCCACATACAATTACCAGGAATATCTGGTTCCAGGCCTGATCACTGTTGGTATGCAAATGATCCTGATCATCAGCAGCATGCTTGCCCTGAATTACGAATGGAAAACAGGAACCATGGAAGAACTGCACCAACTCTCCAAAGGATCAGCTATAGCCGTAATACTCGGAAAAACCACAGCCCATCTGGCTATTGCCTGGATTAATTTTATACTGATCGCCTTTGTCATTTTCCCCATCTTCCATATTGGAGTACCAGCGGCCACAGGCAAATTCTTTTTCCTCTATACCCTGCTCTCGCTGGCCTGTATCGGTATCGGTTTTTTCATTTCTGCACTATTCAAAGATGTCATGCTGGCCGGAGACACTGCTTTATTTTATACTTCTCCTGCCTTTGTATTCAGTGGTTTTACTTTTCCAAGATGGGCAATGCCCTGGTACGATCAGTATTACGCAACCATTATGCCTTATACCCCATTTTTAGATGCCTTTTTTAAGTCCTATTACATGAACCTCTCTTTGCATTATTCGCAAAATGAGCTTCAAAAACTCCTCTTGTTTTGTCTGGTCATGTTTCCTACAGCAGGCCTGCTGCTGAAGGCACAATTCAATCAATTGAAATATGAAGCAAAACAAGCCTAAATCCGGATTTACCCGTTTATTCTGGCGCGAAGTTGCGTTGGTGGCCAAAGATCACAGTTTGCTGCTCACCCTATTGATCGCTCCGCTGTTATACGCTTTCTTCTATGGAAGCATTTATATAAATAAAGAAGAAGAGCATGTAAAACTGGCTGTCGTAGACGATGACAACACCACACTGTCCCGACTGCTGATGCAAAATATTGACAAGTCGCAGATTGTAGATCTGATCCATTTCCCTAACCTGGGAGAAGCTAAAGAATATATGTACCAGGGCAATTGCCAGGGCTATTTTTACATTCCAAAAGACACAGAAAAAAGTCTGTACACCTTAAAACAAGCCAATGTTGTACTTGCCGTAAATGCAGCCAGATTTCTCCCCTCCAGCGATCTGCTGGCTAACGTGCAACAAATCTGCCTGACTATAGGAGCTGGTGTACGGCTTAAGTATTTTCAGCAAACCCAGGGCCTAACCAACGAGGCCGCCATGCAGCAAGTAGCTCCTGTAAGCCTCGACTACAGACCTCTTTTCAACGAACGCAGCAGTTACGGTGGCTTTCTTTTACCTGGCTTGCTGGCACTGATCCTGCAGCAAACCCTGCTGATTGGTTTGTCTGAAAGTGTGGCCGCAGAAAGGGAAAGAAAATCTGTACAGCTTTGGAATACTGGCAATCTATCTGAAGCTATTTGGGGCAAAGGCCTGTTCTACCTCCTGCTGTTTGGTTGTTATGCCTTTTTCTTTTTAAATATCAATTTCCATCTGCTGAACATCCCCATGCGCGGCAGCGGTTTTCAGCTCGGCCTCTTGTTCCTTCTGTTGCTCCTTACCCTAATCCCCATGGCACAGTTTATTGGCTCCTTATTTAAATCTCAGCTGATCTGCTTACAGGTCATGGCCTTTTCAACCTATCCGATTTTCCTCATTACAGGCTATACCTGGCCTTACGAATCTTTACCCCTGCCTCTGCAATGGATCTCTTCCCTGCTGCCCACTACCCCATTTATTAAGATCTATACTGCAATTGTACAAGCAGGAGCGGGTATAACCACAGATTTCGGCACACTGTTCCACTTGATCCTCCTTTGGTTGCTGTACAGCATACTGGCCTATTACAGGATCTACAGGATCAGTAAAAAGGCCGCTAAGGAGTTGCCTTCACAGCTGCAGGTTCCAGCACCGTAAATTCCTTTTTCAGGCGAATATCTTCTGAAGAATTTCCAATCATCACCTGGAACTTTCCAGGCTCTACGGTCCAGTTCATATTCTTGTCCAGTAAAGCCAGATCATCAGGACGAAGTACAAATTTAACCGTCTTAGTTTCTCCGGGAGCCAAACCTACCCGTTCAAAACCCCTGAGCACAGATTCATAAGTTGTTACACTGCTCACCTCATCTTTCAAATACAATTGAACCACTGCATCTCCTTTACGCTCGCCCGTATTTTTTACATCCACCAACACTTCCAGATCTGCCTGCGCATGAATCTCCTGCTGGTCCAATCTCAAATTACTAAACTCAAAACTGGTATAACTCAAACCATAACCAAAAGGATATAAAGCGCCCTGCACAGAGGTTTTCCCATAACCATTTGGATCATCTTTTTTACCCTCACCTGCCTGTGAACCCGGCTTAAACGGAAAGTTCAATTCGATCTGGCCGATAGATTTTGGAAAGGTCATCGTGAGTTTCCCCCCAGGATTATAGTCACCAAAAAGTGTTTCGGCCACCACTTTACCAGCTGAAGGACCAGGAAAGCCAGCCTGCAGAATGGCTGGCAAATAACGGTTTTCCCAGTTAATCGTTAAGGGCCGGCCATTCACCATCACCATCACCACTGGTTTTCCTGTTGCATACAGTGCCTGCAACAATTGCAACTGCCTGCCAGGCAAACCTAAACCCGTTCTGGATTTACTTTCACCTACCTGATTGTCCGTTTCTCCTACCACAGCAATCACCATATCCGACTGCCGGGCATCTTCTACTGCATTGGCAATCATAGCCTTTTCTTCCACAGTTAGATCTGTTGGAATAATTTCGCTTTCCGGCCATTTTGCATCAATCACCTCACAGCCTTTACTGTACTTTATTGCAGCATTCTGTCCGGCAAAAGCTTTAATTCCCTCCAATATAGAGGTCACCGGATTATTAGAAGGTCCATAACGGCTCGTCGTATAATTCACCTCTTCTGCCAGAGGACCAGTGATCAATATCTTCTTATACTTTTTTATATCCAGCGGAAGCAGACTCTTCTCATTTTTAAGCAGCACCATAGACTCCCTGTTGATTTGAACGGCAAGTTCCTCATCCGCTTTTGTATGTACTTTTTTATCTGAAGAAGCAGGGTCGGCCACATAAGGGTGGTCAAACAAACCTAATCTGAATTTCACCCGCAGTACATCCGCTACACGCTGATCAAGTGTTTTCACAGACACAGAACCTTCTTTCACCAACTCCCTTAAAGGCAAAATAAAAACCTCTGGCATCGTGAAATGTGTACGAACATTCAAACCTGCCTCTATCGATTGTTTTACGGCCGCTTTATAATCTTCTGCCACATGATGTTTGCTGGAGATAAACTCTACCGCTTCACTGTCTGAAACCACATAACCATCAAAGCCAAATTGCCTGCGCAGAAGCTCCGTAAGGAAATAATAACTTCCGGTAACCGGTTCACCATCCCAGTCGTTATAACTGCTCATCACGCCCATAGGATGGGCCTCCTGGATTACCCTGCGGAATGGGTACAAAAACATCTGATGCATTTCCCTCGGAGCAACATGCGGATCAGTACGCGCTGCACCATCGCGCCCACCCTTTGGCACACTGTATACCGCATAATGTTTTAATGTGGCTGCAACACCCTGATCCTGGATACCCAAAGTCATTTGCTTTCCAAGTTCCGCAATCAAAAAAGGATCTTCCGCATAACATTCCACTACCCTTCCCCAACGCTGGTCTCTGGCCACATCTAAAATCGGTGCATAAACATTAGTATATCCCAAAGCTTTGGCTTCTCTTCCCACAGTACTTCCTGCCCGGTACACCAGATCCTTATTCCAGGTACAGCCAATATTTACCGGTGCCGGAAGGGGGGTAGCCCGATCGTGACACAAACCATGAATAGCTTCATTCGTAAAGTCAACCGGAATTCCTAAACGGGTCTCTTCCACAAACCATTTCTGTACCGTATTAATGGCACCGGCATGTTTACTGAATGGAAAAGAATACTGACTTACGGCCTTTTTATTATAAGGCAAACTGTTCAGTTCCTCATCAATATTTGCAATCCCGTCTTTCCAGATTTTAGTCTTCCATTCGGCTGTTGGCATCTCGTCTTTGAGTACCCTGCCATAGCCATAAAGTGTAGCCGTCTGACAGGTTTTTTCGTCCAGTGTCATTTGCCCCAGCAAGTTATTTACCCGTTCTTCAACTGGTTTGGACGGATCTTCGAACACATCCATTTTTCCATTCTTGTTAAAGTCTGTCCAACCTTTATGATAGATGCTTTTTGACTGACCAAATAATATTTGGCCAGAAGAAGACAAAAGCAACACAGCCACAAAAACCGATTTATTCATATTAATATTTATTTTAAAATCAGACAAATACAATACCTATCTAAACTTATTGTCTATCTTAATTTATTGGAACCAACTCTACCGACTTCAATTTAAACAACTCTTTACCCTCCTGGAGCGGACTGACTTTCAAACTATATTCTCCCGCCCTATCTGCGGAGATAATGGCCACCGTATGTTTAATGAACATTAGCGGAGCGCTTTTATCAAACTCAGAAGTGCGAAGGGTCCTGAACAAATAATCCTTTCCGTTAAAAGCTATTTTCCCCTCCTGTCTCGAACTTTCCTGCGGACAGGCATACTCGAGTATCACTTTATAATCTCCCGCCCCTGTAAGCCTCATTTTGAATTCCGCACCATCAGACGGAGATTTCATTTCCACCACACAGGTGGTATGTTTCCAGTCTCCGTAATAATGGCTGTACGTTAAACTTTTGATTTCTGCTTTTCCTTCTAATTGAGCGGAGATCGCATCCAGACTGTTTTGTTCATACTGGGGAGATACAACGGTGGTTTTATTATCGGAATGATCCTGAGCTTTTCCACTGTACTCCACTACAAATACCTGGTCCGGATTCCGGCCTTTAAACTCCGGTAAACTTAAAAATAAATCATCACCATCGGCCACCCATTTTAAAGACACCTTGGTATTCAGATCATAAACCTTCGTCACCTTAGCTTTTAATCCAGGTACCAAAAGCCTCCCATCTGAAGGTCTGTGAAATACGTGTAAAAATTCCCGGCCAGGCTTGGAAGTTGTTACGCCCCATGGTTGCGGAGGTACCAAGCCATAATCAGATCCGTAAATACTCTCCCCATACTTTTTAAGCCATGCTCCTGTTTCCAGCAGGTATTTTACAGAATAAGGCGGGATATTTCCCAGGCCATCCGGTCCCACGTTCAACATCAGATTCCCTCCTTTAGAGACCACCCGGGCCAAAAGCCTGATGATCTCTTCAGAAGATTTGAAATTCATATCGTGTTTAATGTAACCCCAGGAATCATTATGGGTATAAATAGACTCCCACACTGCATCTTTGATCGGTACGTCCGGAATCTCAGAATCACCAAAATCACGATAATCTCCAAGCCCCTGTCCTACCCTGCTGCTAAATAAACTTTTAGGCTGAAGCTGGTGTAAACTATCTACCAGCTGTTGGGTCTGTGCTTTGGAGAGCCCCCCTGGCATATCAAACCAAACAATCCCTAGTGGGCCGTAACCCGTAAGCAATTCTTTCAATTGCGGAATCGCCTTCTCCCTGTAATACTTTTGATAATCCTTTTTCGATTCGTCAAAATCCCAGCCGTTCTTTCCACCATTTGGCTCATGCCAGTCTATAAACTGGGAATAATAAAATCCGAATGGAATGTTTTGCTTGCGCGTAGCCTCTGCAAGGGCTTTCATCGGATCCTTCCCATAAGGCGTCGCCTTTACAATATTAAAATCACTCACCTTGGAATCATACATCGCAAAACCTTCATGATGTTTGGCCGTGATTACCATATACTTAATGCCGGCATCTTTCGCAATCCTGGCCCATTCTTCTGCATTAAAATCAACAGGATTGAAGGATTTCGCCTCCTCAGCATATTCAGCAGCAGGAATTTTCCCTTGATTCATAATCCATTCGCCACTGCCGTAATACCTTTTTCCTTTGTATTCACCAGCCAGTTTGGAATAGAGCCCCCAGTGGATAAACATTCCAAATTTAGCCTCCTTAAACCATTTCAGATTGGGATTATCTTTTTGAAGGCTTGCCTTATCCCACATGCCGGGATCTTGTTCCTGGGCAAAAGCCGGGCTATTGGAAACAGCCAGCAAAACAGCGGCAGAAAGAATTATGCGGGTCGAAAGTTTCATAAATCAATTAATAAGCAGGCAGAAATTACTTTGACGAATTTGCCTGTAGAATAAAACGAACAATAGGTTCAGGGTTCGGCAGGCTGTGCGGATGGTGCTTTCCCTCTTTCTTATGTAATACCGTAATAGATCCTCCTTTTTGTTTAAACATCTTTTCAAAAGGAATCGTATTCTCTTCCATAGGCACCACTTCATCCGCATCACCACATACATGCAATACCGGATAATGCCCTTTAACGATCAAATCAATTTGATCAATCGGGCTTACTTTAGAAGCTCTTGCGCTCTCATCCGTATTAAAACCATAGTCCTTTTTAAAAATCTCCCAATCGGTTTTGCTTCCAGGCCCTTTACCTAAACCTCCCGGCCAGCTTTTCAAATCCAGTACCGGATTATCCGCATATACACAAGCCACTTTTTTTGGGTTCAGAGCTGCCCAGTTATAGACATACACCGCTCCCCGGCTCATCCCTTCCAAAACTACTTTCCGGGAAAGCCCCATGCCTTGAAGATAACCATAAAAGGCATTCCATAAATCTATAGCCTCCTGGTTCCCAAACCACTCAGAAGCGTCACAATAGGCCACATGATAGCCCCTTTCCAGGAGTGCGATATCCGTTTGAGGCTCGTGGCCCCAAAAACGGGCTCTCCAGATCCAGGGATGTCCCGGAGCCGCAAATTTAGGTTCCACTATAAAAGCTTTTCGTCCTTTAAACTGGAACTCCATATTTTTATATCCGTAAAATGAGCTTAAGGTAAAAGGTTCTTTAAGCTTTTTCTTCAGGTCTGCGGGTGCTCGTTTTAACATCAAATGGGCATACAAACGATCTGCAATGACTTTAGCTCCTGCAGCATCTGGATGTATCTTATCTGGCAACAGATTTTCCTTATCCAGGAACAGAGAATGAAGGTCAAGCAGTTCCAGTCCTTCGTCATAAGCCACCTCCCAGATCAAAGGTAGAACTGACCTTGTAAGGGCCACATCCCATATCTGGGCGGTATCTGTTGTAAATGTAGCAATGGGTGTCAGAAGAATAATTCTTGGTTTAGAAGGCAATTGTCTTAAATCCCTGATCATTTCTTTATAATCAGATTTAAATTCAGTATAAAATTTCCGGTTCACCAGCTTGCTGTCATTTGTCCCCAGTTTGATAAAAACCACATCAGGCGCACTGCTTAATGCCTCCTTCCAAGCGGGTGTGGCCGTATAAGGCTTATTTCCGTTTTTCAATAAGGTAGCCCCGCTCACACCGAAATTCATCACCTTTAATCCAGGTCCCAACATGTTCTGAAGTTGTGCAGGATAAGCTTCCGTTAAGCGGTCCTTTAAGCGGGAACCAAAAGTAATGCTGTTTCCAATACAGGCCACCCGGGTTTGTGCAACAGCAGTAAGTGAACAAACAACGCCAATTAGAAAACTATAAAAAAAACGGTATAATTTCATTTGTTAATTGATTAAAAAATTGACCAGCCGCACAGCATGCCCCCGGGAGGACTCGTTTTTTTGACCGCTGATCTTCAGTTCAAGTCTGTGTTTCCCTTTCCCAAGATCATCTGCCAGAAGTTTATACCAGGGCAAATGAAGGCCTTTACTCCATTGGGTATATAAATCCAATGCCGGATAGGACTTCCCGTCTATGGTATATTCCACCATTCCCGCATCAGGTCCGGCCAGACTGGCAATTCCAATCACATTGCCATCAAAGTCCAGCACAAAGGCATCACCAGCTGAAGAACCTTCCAACACCGGTACATGATTGAACCCATTTCTCGCAGACACACCATCAGCAGGAGTCCAGTCCGGTCTTTGTACGAAGCCTTTTAACGATTTTGCATGCTGAATCCCATAATAGTTCCCATGACTGTAATTCCCTTTATCTAATGCTTCAGGAAGTTTCTTTATCTTCAGTCCTTTCTGTTTCAACCTTTCGTTATAGAGCAGCAAAGTCTGGATGGTATGTGCATAGAGCTCCTGCCCAAAAGGGGCAGGGTGCAAATCTTTAAAATCCTTTTCCCAGGTAAACTCCCCTGCGTTGATGCGGTCAGTAACCTCTTTGGCCAGGTTAATGAAAGGCAGATGATAATATTTTGCCATATCCTCATGAACCTGAATCTCCGCAGGAACTTTACCAGCATGGTAATCTTCCATTTTATCCGGATCCGCAAAAGCCATCATCACCAGATCCATCTTCGGATTTGACGCCAAAGATTGCCTGATGATCCCTTCTAATGCCCTCCGTTGTATTTTTTCAGCAGTTTCATTGACCCTGTCGTTCACTGCAGATTCCACAAATAGCAGATCTACCTTTCCTTTGTCCAGCACATCGGTCTTTAACCGGAAGGCATGAGGCAAACTTCCCAAAGACGGAATTCCTGCATTTAGAAAATCAAACTTCACCTTTGGATATTGCTTTTCGAGCATGGCCATCACCAATCCCCGCCAACCTTTCATATCGGTAATAGATCCTCCAAGAAATGCCACTTTTACCGGCTTCTGATGTTTGATCAGGAAAAATGAATTGTTCAGTTCTCCGTAGTTACGGATGTAAGCTTTGCTGTCCAGTTGTGCATTCGCCCCCATCCAGGAAAGGCCGGCTAACCATAAAAATATATATTTCTTCATGAAAATTAAATTCTGTAACCGCTTAATCCAGCGCACCCGTCTTCATATTTCCACCATCCATCGCCCTCGCTTTGATCTTTCCGTTCACCTCCACCTTAATTACAGATGCAATAGCATCAGGTGCCTGCTGGGGAAGATATACCGTATTCCCTTCCGTCTTTAATGCCGATTTGCCAGCCAGCAGCGCCGCGGAACGCACTTTGTTTTCCAGCCCCGGAATTTCAAGTTTACCATCTTTTGGCCAGTTGAATACGGTAAGATATAGCGTTGTACCTTTATCGGTCTCTTTACTGGTGATCCTACCCCAGCTGACCTCCTCAAGAGGGTCTGCCTTGGTCGCATAAATCGCCTCTCCGTTTACTTTCATCCATTTTCCAATCTCGTGCAATCTGTCTACACTTTCCTGCGGAAAAGTTCCATCTGGCTTAGGTCCTACATTGAGCAGGTAGTTACCACCCTTAGAGGCAATATCCACAAGATTTCTGATCAATGTTTCTGAACTTTTCCAATTCGTATCCTTGGTCCTGTAACCCCAGGTACCGTTCATCGTCATACAAGTTTCCCAGTCTTTCCCGTCCAGTTCTTTTCTTGTTGGAATTTTTTGCTCCGGCGTCTTGGTATCGCCGGGAAAATTTGGCCTTTTCAAACGGTCATTGGTAATGATATTTGGTTGCAGTTTCAATACATCGTTTAACTTCTGCGCGGCCTCATCCGTCATATTCGTAGGTGTGTCCCACCATAAAACAGCAACATCCCCATAATTACTTAAGATCTCTTTTACCTGCGGCACAGCAACTCGATCAATATACTGATCAAAAGTAGCCGTTTCCTGTGCTGGGTCCCAATGTCCTTTATGGGCTAAAGTATAGGCATCAATCTTTGTTGAATCCGGATTGGCCCAACCTTCACGCATTTCTTTCCTTGCGGCAGATCCTCCAGGATTATTCCAGTCCTGCGCATGAGAATAATAAAAACCCAATTTAACACCATACTTTTTACATGCTGCAGCTAAAGGCTTCAGTACGTCTTTACCATAAGGTGTTGCATCAGCAATATTCCATTTACTGGCATCAGACTTAAATAGAGCAAAACCATCGTGGTGTTTGGCGGTAATCACAATATACTTCATACCAGCGTCCTTAGCCATTTTAACCCAAAGATCTGCATCATACCGCGTTGGATTAAATTCTTTGGCTTTCGCCTGGTACTCCACTACAGGGATCTTCGAGCGGTTCATAATCCACTCTGCACCGCCACGGGTCTGCTCATGCCCATGGTATACACCTGCCCATTGCGCGTAAACACCCCAATGGATAAACATTCCAAAACGGGCCTCCCGCCACCACTTCATTCTTTCATCTTTAGAGAGTTTTGTCTGCGCAAAGGACACCTGATTAAACATCAGAAACAACAGCAACAAGGAACTTATTCTTTTCATTGTTTTCATTGAAGTATAATTATTAATTGTTTGTGTATTGTTTTCATTTGTATTAATGAACTCGTAAACTCGGTTTGTTTTTTTTTGTAATGAAGCTATATATAAAATTATCATTAATTAAGGTCAACGCGAGTTAAGGTACAGGAACCATGTCTATTTCCAGTAGTTTCATCACCTCTGTTGCAGAACTATCCAATGCCTTCAGGCTCAAATGATGAAGTCCTGCTGCCAGTTTTATTGTGCCAATGGACTCCGTAACCGGTTCCATACTTTTTCCGGATGTAGCGGTAGTCTTAACTGCATTGGTTTCATCCACAAGTAAAGCATACCTCACCGGATGATTATTTTCGGGAATGTATTTGATCCTGACTTTATAACTGGCTTCTTCATTGGTCTTAAATGTCCACCGTACCTGCTGTTCCGGTTTTTTCCAGCCGGTGATATAATACTTATTGGTTTTACCGTCTCCAAAACCAAAGCCTTTTCCAATAAGTTCAGCATCAAAAGCCAGGAGCCGGGTTTCTACACCTTCAGAAGCAACAAATCTAACCGGATCTGTTTTTAAAGCCCCTTTCAGTGGCAGCACAATCACTGTATTTAGGGTATCCGGCATTACTTTCGGTACTTCCACTTCGACAGTACTGCCCTTATGGACCATTTTCAATGTTTTTCTGGAAGGATCAGCGAGAAAATAAGGTTCTCCCACAGTGCTTTCCAGCCCACCCAAAACAATTTTCCCATTCAACGGCCAGCTGAACACATGAAGATATACTTTGTCTTTTGCCAGGGTGGTTACTCCCCAGCTTTGCAGTGGCAAAGAAGTTTGACCGGCCTTATAGATACTTTCTCCATTTTGTTGATTCCAACGTGCAATGCCGGCCAGTATTTCTGAATCTTTCTGATCAAATGCGCCATTCCCCATAGGTCCAATGTTCAGCAGTAAATTTCCCCCTCTGGAAACGGCATTGGCCAATAAGCGGACAAAGAAACCTGCGGGCTTATGGCTATGGTCATTCCGGGAATAACCATAAGATTCATTAGTCGTAGGAATCGCCTCCCAGTCCCCGGTTACAGGAGCAAATTCCGCCGGTCTGTCGCCCGTATTTTTATAATCTCCAAAATTAGTATTCCCATTCCTGGCCAACCTTCCGTTGATCACAACATTTGGATCCGCTTTTCTGATGGCCTCCAGGATGCGGAGATTTTCTGAAAAAGGAAGTTTATGTGGCGTATCAAACCACAAGATATCCGGATGATATTTATGGATCAGTTCCTGAATCTGAGGAATCGCCTTTTCATTGACATATTTAACCGCCTTAGGCAACCATTCAGGATGTTGATCAAACCAATTTGCACCTCCAATCAACTGATCTCCTCCTGGATTGTGGTATTCCCAATCATTGCCAGGTGCATTGGGATCTTCCCAGTCAAAAGCATGAGAATAATAAAAACCGAACTTCATTCCATACTTTTTAGCTGCTGCCGCCAGCTCAGCCATTGGATCTCTTTTAAAAGGGCTTTGATGGGCCAAGTCAAACTCAGAAACTGCCGAAGGGTACATCGCAAATCCGTCATGATGTTTTGCTGTGATGATCATATAGTTCATTCCGGCATTCTTGGCAGCCAGAACCCATTTTTCTGCATTGAACTGAACCGGATTAAAGCTATGCGCCAGATCCAGGTAGGCTGCCCTCGACACTTTTTCTTTGCGCATCAAATGCTCAGAATATCCGTTCACTGTTTTCCCTTTCCATACACCACCCGCTTCAGAATAGACGCCCCAGTGGATGAACATACCGAATTTAGCCTCTCTCCACCATTTTATCCGCTGATCATGCGTTTCCATAGAAGTTTTCCACCAACCATTCGTTGCCCGGTCTATCTCAGACTGGTCTCTGGCTTGTGCCTTATTGAACATATCTTTATCCTCGTCCCCTTTCACCTGCGACAGCACCTGCCCGGACAGCCCCAGTAACAGGCATATCGATATACAATACTTCTTCATGATCTATATTTGGTTACAGAGGCAAGTAAGCAATAAAAAACAACTATCCATTTTCCCAGTTTGGCTTAAAGTTCAGCTATTTTGGCAAAAAGATAGTTGTTACGAAAGATTGAACGGTACCGATACGGCTAATTTAGGCCGACATAAACTCCTTCTGATAAATCAATGGGCTCCTACCGGTAATACTTTTAAAGCATTTATGGAAACTTGCAAAGTTGTTAAAACCACTCTCATAACAAACCTGCTTAATATTCAATTTATTATCTATCAACAACTTACATGCCTGACCAACTTTAATTTCTGTTAAGAACTGAGAATAAGTCTTTTGGGTAAAAGATTTAAAATAACGGCAAAACGAATTTGGGCTAATCCTTGCAATTTCTGCAATCTCCTCCAAATTGATCTTGTTCCGGAAATTCGCAAAAGTATATTCATAAATATCCTTAATCCTGTCGTTGCTGATCTCTTCTTTATGCTGAACATAGCCAATTGAAGACAACATTTCCAGCTGATCACATTTGGAAATCTCTACCAGCGCCTGGATCAGGCAAATGATCCGCTCTGTTCCTTCTGCATGCAACATATAAGCCAGGATCTCCTCCACCTTCTTTTTATTCCTGCCTTCTACTTTAATTCCTCTTTTCGCCTTTTCAAGAACATCTTTCAAGGGTTTATTTTCAGGTAGGTTAAGAAAATACTCTCCCAAAAAGCTTTCTGAAAAATGAGCAACCTTTACATCTGCATAATTTTCAGATCCCTCTTCCTTATACCCCTCATCAAATCTCCAGTAATGGGCAAGATTAGAGCCAATCAGCACCAGGTCTCCAGATTGAAATTCAGTGATACTGTCACCAACAAATTGAGTTCCTTTACCTTTCACAAAATGGATCAGCTCCACTTCAGGATGATAATGAAACTTATTGTTCATACTCGGTTTCAAATCATGACGTACGCTGAAGGATTGTGTAGGACTTTTTGAAATTTTTAGTAGTTGAGGTTTCATACATTCTAAATTTAAACCTTGAAAATTGTAGAATACAATTCAGCAAAGGGAGTTAAAATTTATTTTGGTTTATATTTGTTTTCTAAAGTTGGGAAACTTATTTCAGAATTAAGTTGTACATTCTCCTCAAAGATGTGTACAAAACAAACATGGTATGAACAGAAAGATAAGTGAAGAAATCAAAATTGATCCTTCAGATGTACATCAAAATTTTAAAGACGTCAGCATAAAAATATTCTGCTGCAGGTACTGGATCCTGGAAGAATGGGAATGCAATGACCTTAAAGCACCTTTCTGGAGAATTTACCATAACTCTGTTGAAGGCTCTTCCATTCGCTATAAAGGCAAAACCATTCCAATGAACCAGCAAACCATCCTGATCATTCCGCCAAACACCTCTTTTTCCTCGCAGCTCAAATACCCCTTTAACAAAGAAGACGAATCTATAAAAGGCAGGAAGTTTACTGAAAAAGACCACCTGGAGCAACTGGCTGCAAAAGGGAAAGTAGACCAGATGTTCTTCCATTTTTCTCTTGGCTACCCTCTGGACTTTGTACGTAGTGGTATACATGAAATCCAGTTTAACGAAAGAAACAAACTCCCTCTGGAACAAATCAAACAAGCCTGTATCTCAGACACCATCACCGGCTTCCAGGAAAGTCTGCGAATCAAGCAACTGATAGCCGACTGCCTGCTCCAGCTCCCCGCAGAGATCTGGGATTCAGGAAATATAGACCACCGGATCCTGAAATCCATCAAATTCATGGAGGCCAATTTCAAAAGAAAGATCACCAATGATCAACTGGCCGATGCTGCAAACATGGCTACGAACTCCTTTGCCAGGCTTTTTAAAACCACTACAGGTACAGCCACGCAACAATACATTTTAAAACTCCGGATACAAGCCTCCTGTAACCTGATGCACCACACCAACAAGTCCCTCGACGAAATCTCGTATGAATGTGGTTTTTCAGACCGTCATCATTTCTCCAAAATCTTTAAGAAGATTCTTAAAGTAACCCCTTCAGATTACAAAAGGCAATTAAAAATGGTTTAACCTGCAGGCACTATTGTATACACCTTATTTTTCTCTGTTTTAAAACTTATCCTGTATTTACCCGGAGCATTGATCTCCTGCAATTTTACACCGGCTGCATTTTCATATTTTCCAGCATCTGTAAATGACATCAGTGGATTTAGCCCATCCTTTTGAAGGGCCTTAACCTCGAGTACCTTTACAGGAACAGCAGTTCTCAGCACACAATTCCCACCTGCCAGCGAAGTAATCTTTGCCTGCTGCAGTTTACCGCCGGCCCATTTCATGTTCACCTCAAAATTACCGCGACCTTTAATCCCTTTAATTTCTCCTTCCGGCCAGGCATCAGGCAAAGCCGGCAATAAATTCAGTTCACCGTTGTGGCTTTGCAGCAACATTTCTGTAATACCTGCAGTAGCCCCAAAATTACCATCAATCTGAAAAGGCGGATGCGCATCAAATAAGTTCGGATAGGCACCCCCTCCGCTCATTTGCTCCTTCGTTTTACCCGGATCAATATAATTCAGGCCGGAGAGGATCATCTTATAAGCATGGTTACCATCAAGCAACCGGGCCCACCAGTTGATTTTCCAGGCCATCGACCAGCCGGTGCTTTCGTCTCCCCTTTGCAACAGAGACTGTTTGGCTGCCGCGGCAAGCTCAGGCGTTCTGAGCGGAGAAATCTGGTCTCCGGGATACAAACCAAACAAGTGAGAAATATGGCGGTGTTTATCATTTGGATCATCCCAGTCATTAAACCACTCCTGCAATTGTCCATAACGCCCAATATGATAAGGATACAGCAGCGGAATCATCTTTTCCAATTTAGATTTAAACTCCCGATCCGTATTTAAGATTCCTGCAGTTTTAACCGTATTGGAAAAAAGTTCTCTGATAATAGCCATATCCATCGTACTGGCTTTGGACAGCTGGTATTCTTTTCCTTCAATCTTAACCGTATTTTCTGGTGAAGTAGAGGGATTGGTCACATAGTAAGGTGTCTGATTGTCTTTAACCAGCCAGCTCAGCATAAACTCCGCGGCCCCTTTCATTAATGGGTAGGCCTTTTCTTTTAAGAATTTCTGATCGCCGGTAAACTCATAATGCTGCCAGACATGCTGGCAGAACCAGGCCCCCGCCATCGGCCAGGCCGACCATCTTGGCATCCCCTTTGGATCCCAGTCGTAACCTCCCGCAGGAGAAGTCTTGGCCCAGATATCAGAGTTGTGATGGGCAAGCCACCCCTCTTGTATATTGTAATTCACTTTAGCCGTTTTGGCACCGTTTACTGCCAGTTGCTCCATAAAATTAAAGAGCGGTTCATGGCATTCAGACAAATTGGTATTCTCTGCCAGCCAATAGTTCATTTCTGTATTGATATTGGTGGTATAGTTACTGCTCCAGGGTGGCTGCACCAGGTCATTCCAGATACCTTGAAGATTCGTCGCACGAGAATCTTTTCTTGAGCTGGAAATCATCAGATAACGTCCAAACTGATAATAAAGCATTTGCAAGTGCGGATCAGATCCCCCGTTATTTAAACGAATCATCCTTTCATTAACCGGCAACTTCAGTGCCTCTGCATTTACAGGAAGATTAAAGCTTACTCTTTTAAACAAACGCTGATAATCGGCAAGATGTGCTTTTTTCATAGCCTCATAACTCTTTCCTGATGTCAAAAGGATAGGTTGTCTGGCTTCAGCAGCAGGATCTTTTCCTTCCAGCCCTGGCGACCTGTCAATACCATTAAAACTGGTTCCTGAACTTAGGTATAGGGTCACTGCATCTGCCCCAGATACACTCAATGCATTTCCGGATTTTTTCACCGAACCGCCTTCAGGTTTGACGCGCAGATGAATCTCAAAAGTCATACCTTCTCCTTTCCAGTCATCATATTCTACTTGCTTGGGCTCATAATCACGGTTGGCCACAAATTTTGGCGCTTTCCCTTTTAAAACCAGATCATGGTCATCCAAAGCATTTACCTGATATTTTAATTTGCTGGAAAGCCCCGCGTTAAACTGAATTGCTCCTTTACGATCTGCGCTGATCCTCACCACCAGTATCCGGTCAGGATAACTGATAAAAGTCTCTCTGGTATAAGTTATTCCCGCAATCTTATAACTCACCTTAGCGATCGCCGTATTCAAATCCAAATCTCGTGTATAAGCTGTAGCTGAAGAGTCCTTTAAATTAAAATCCAAGGTCAAATCACCCAATGGCAAATACTTTGCAGAATAGGGTCCCTGCATTTTTTTCCAAAGCTTGGCCGCTTCCTCATATTTCCCTTCAAAAACTGCCTTTCTAACCTCCGGAAGTACAGTCGGTCCATTGGCATTGTTCCCGTCATTTGGACTGCCAGACCAGAGTGTATTGTCGTTTAACTGCAAACGTTCTTTATTCACCCTTCCAAAAACCATAGCACCCAAACGACCGTTTCCGAGAGGTAAAGCTTCTTCCCATACACCGGCGGGCTTAGTATACCACATCCTGAGGCCAGAATCCGCTTGCTGCCCCACGGCATACGAGGTCCAGAAGAGAACCGCAACTAAGATCGTTTTCTTCTTCATAACGCGTCGTTTTCTATCAGATAAATGGTTAAGCTCCTTGGCCCATGGGCACCAATCACCAGACTCTGTTCAATATCCGCCGTTTTAGAAGGTCCGGCGATAAAAGATCCAAAGCCAGTGCGGCTCACATCTGTTTTTTGATAAGCATGATGCATGGTTGGTACAATTTCTTTCTCTTCCAATACAATAAACAAGTGCTCACAAATAAAAGGCAGCAAACGATTTACCATAGCAAGTTCATCTACCCAGACAGCACTGTTTTCGGCTACTCCAAAAGAACCTCTTATATATAAGGTATGTAATAAAGCAAGATCAGTAGCTTTCCAGGCTTGTATTTTCAACCGGTCTTCTTCCGTGCAATCAATGGCATCGACACAGAACTTCTCCTGATCTGCTTCCGCAAACCGTTTCTTTACTTCTTCCAGGTTCTTTACCCTGACCAGCTGGCCGCCAATCTTTGTCAGCACCTGTTCAAATACCACTGCAGGTTCATCATAACGGATCAACCGTTCAAAACCAATTACCGGCAAATCCCTCTGGGCAGGCTGGTTCTCTGCCGCTGCCTGTAAAATACGATCTCTGGAATTCATTAGCTTCTGTTTTTTTGATACCATTCCCCAAAGCTCTCTGCCGGGGGTGCAGGCATATCCCTTTGTTTATACCAGGGGTTAAATCCATTGTTCACCAAAAAAGGCGCATATTTCAGTGTCGTTCTACCCATTTTCCCTGAAAAATGGTACAAAGCCGGGCTCGACAATACCGCGGCCATACCCTCCATACCCAGTTTTTTAGAAACCGGAGCATATCCCGCCTGCACAATCACCTGTCGCCATTTGTACAGTTGTTCATGAATATCAATCTTCACCGGACAAACATTGCTACAGGAACCACAAAGTGTAGATGCAAAAGGTAAATCCGCATTGGCTTTCATATCCAGGTTTGGATTTAATATAGAGCCAATAGGCCCGGCAACTGCGGTATGGTAACTATGCCCACCGCTTCTGCGATACACAGGACAAGTATTAAAACAAGCGGCACAGCGGATACATTTCAGGGAATTCCTGAAATCAGCGCGGCCAAGCTGTCTTGTCCTTCCATTATCTACAATTACCAGGTGCATTTCCTGTCCTTCTCTCGGACGATGAAAATGGCTTGAATATGTTGTAACCGGCTGTCCGGTGGCACTTCTGGCCAACAAACGCAGAAAAACACCAAGGTGCTCTGCTTTAGGAATTATTTTTTCGATGCCCATACAAGCAATGTGGACATTGGCCGTATGCGCACCCATATCTGCATTCCCTTCATTGGTACAGACCACAAATCCTCCAGTTTCTGCAATTGCAAAATTAACCCCGGTAATGGCCAGTTCTGAAGCGATAAAATAATCCCGAAGGTGCTGTCTAGCCGCCTCTGTTAAATACTGAGGATCATTATTTCCTTTCTCCGTATCCAGAAGATCGTGAAAGGTATCACTCACATCCTGCTTCTTTAAATGTATAGCAGGCAATACAATATGACTTGGCGCTTCCTTTCTGAGCTGAACGATACGTTCACCCAAATCTGTATCTACTACACTAATCCCTTTCTGAATCAGGTATTCGTTCAGGTGGCACTCTTCAGTCAGCATACTTTTACTTTTCACAATCCTTTTCAGGTCATGATCTGCAATAATCTGATGCACAATCTTGTTATGTTCTTCTCCATCTGCGGCCCAGTGTACACGTATGCCGTTTGCTATGGCTTTTTGCTCAAAACTTTCCAGGTAGTGGCTCAAGTTAGAAAGCGTATGATCTTTAATCTGCGATGCCCATTCCCTCAACTGTTCCCATTCCGGTATTCCATGAGCAGCCAGATCTCTTTTTTGCCTGACAAACCATAAAGTTTCATCGTGCCAGTCGGTCCGCTCCTCATCTTTAATAAATTGCGCCGCAGCCTGGGCATGATCTTGTACTTTCATGATAAATGGTGGTTTAAGATTTCTGCGATATGAATAATTTTGACCTTACTTCCCCTGCGCTTTAAAATACCTTCCATATGCATCAAACAGGAAAGGTCTCCTGCCGTAATGTACTCCGCTCCATTTCTTTCATGATCCAGCACCCGGTCTTTTCCCATTTTAACAGAAACGGCTTCCTCTGTTACGCAAAAAGTACCACCAAATCCGCAGCATTCATCCTTTCTGTCCAGCTCCACCAATTCCAGCCCTTTCACCATAGACAACAGATGCCCAGGTTTAGAAAAAGGCGCAGCCATAAGCTCTGTCATCTGGGAAAGCTTCAATCCGCGCTGTCCGTGACAACTTTGATGAAGCCCGACTTTATGAGGAAACGAAGCCTCCAGTTTTTCAATTTTTAAAACATCTACCAGGAATTCAGTCAGTTCATAAACCTTATTCCGGATATCCTGCGCAGCCGTTTCACTTTCTTCTGTATGCAAATGGTCTTTGATGTGCATTACACAGCTCCCCGAGGGACATACAATGTAATCATAGCCCGAAAAATTCTCTACAAACAGATTGTTACAGCCTTTGGTCAGGTGCTCAAAGCCAGAATTGGCCATGGGTTGGCCACAGCAAGTTTGATTTTTAGGATAACTGACCTCCAGTCCAAATCTCTCCAAAAGCTCCAGTGTAGCAATGGCCGCCTTGGGATAAAACTGATCTACATAACAAGGAATAAATAAGGCGACCTTCATATTAACTGTTATTTAAAGCCCGATCCAGGTGTACATAGCCCCCATCTACATGCAACAATTGCCCGGTGGTATGGCTCGATCTTTCCGACAGCAAAAACAGGGTCATATTTGCAATCTCTTCCGCCGTAGTCATCCTTTTCCCCAATGGGATCTTGTCTACAATAGATTTCAATTTCTCTTCAGGATTTTCTAAAGTATTGATCCAGGTTTGGTACAAAGGTGTAAAACACTCAGATACAATTACTGCATTCACACGGATGCCATAAGGTAATAATTCCACCGCCCATTCACGGGTCAGCGCATTTCTCGCTCCATTAGAGGCAGCATAGCCTGAAGTTCCGCCTTGACCCGTTTCGGCGGTTTTAGAGCCAATATTTACAATAGATCCGCCCGATGCCTTTAAGGCCGGCAAGGCATACTTAGCCATTAAAAAATAATGAACCACATTTTTATGCAAGCTGTCTACAAAATCAGCATAACTGCCATTTTCCAGACCAATACTGTCGTTTACGCCAGCATTGTTCACCAAGCCATCTATACGGCCAAACTGGCGGACCACTTCATTTACCGCACGTTCACATTCTTTGGGATCTTTTAATTCTGCTTCTATCTGGGCTGCCTTTCCACCAGCCTGTTCTATTTCCTCAACTACTTTTAAATTATCAGCTTCCTTCCGGCCAATAATTACCGGTATTGCTCCCTCCTGCGCCAACAGTTTTACAATTCCTTCTCCAATGCCTTTCGCACCACCGGTCACAACAATTATTTTATTCTTTAATTGTAAATCCATTTTATCTGCTTATAATTTATAGAAACGCACTGCATTACCACTCCAGAACTGCTCTTGTTCCTGTTTTGAAAATGACGAAATATAATCCTCCATCAATCCGGTTACCTGGCCGTATGTTGCTGCCAGCCTGCATACAGGCCAGTCGGAGCCAAACATTACCCTTCCGGTTCCAAATGCTTCAAACAAGACGTCCAGATAAGGTTTAAAATCCGTTGCTTTCCAGTTGTTCAGATCGGCTTCCGTAACCATCCCTGATGCTTTGCAATACAAATTTTCATGCCTGGCCAATGCCCTGATCCCACGGCTCCAATCACTTATCTTTCCATTTTTAATATCAGGCTTTCCCAGATGATCAAGAACAAAAGGCTGATCCGGAAACTCAGCAACCAAGATTTCTGCATACTCCAGCTGATCTGAAAAGACAAGAATATCATAAGTATAACCGTATTTCCCAAGCAATTCAATCCCTTTTTTAAAGGCCGGACGCAACATCAGTGCCCGGTCTTGCTCTCCCTGCAGAATATGCCTGAAGCCTTTTAATTTATCATATCCCTGGTAACCAGCAAGTTTATCTTCCAGATCTTTTGCCTGCAGGTCAACCCATCCAACTACGCCTTTAATAAAGGAATGCTCTTCTGCATTTTTAAGCTGGAACAGGGTCTCTTCGTCCGACTGGTCGGCCTGTACGACCACACACCCTTCAAAACCATAATGCACCAAAATAGGCAGCAGATGCTCCGGCATAAAGTCATCTTTCAGAATGCTCTCCTGGTCGCTTATCCAGGTATCTCTTTCAGCCTGGTAAATCCAGAAATGCTGATGTGAATCAATTCTTGACATAATTTTTTGCCACTTGCTTAGAAGTACCCAACCCATCTATCCCCAATTCTACCACATCACCATCTTTAAGGTATACCGGAGGATTAAAGCCCAGTCCCACACCTGCAGGTGTACCGGTAGAGATCACGTCGCCGGGAAGTAAGGTCATGAACTGGCTCACATAAGAAATCACAAAAGGCACATCAAAAATGAAGTTTGATGTATTGCCGTCCTGCATCATTTTACCGTTTACACTTAACCAAAGACGAAGGTTATTTACGTCTTTGATCTCATCCTGTGTAGCCAGAAACGGGCCTAAAGGTGCAAAAGTATCACAACCTTTTCCTTTATCCCAGGTACCATTCCGCTCAATCTGGAATTCCCTTTCTGAAACATCATTGTGCAAGGCATATCCCGCAACGTAATCCAAAGCCTCCTCTTTTTCTACATAAGAAGCTTTTTTACCAATTACAACGGCCAGCTCCACTTCCCAGTCTGTTTTTACCGAATTTTTGGGAATGGTGATCTGGTCAAACGGGCCAGTTAACGCAGTGGTCGATTTCATAAAGATCACCGGCTCCGGAGGAATTGGTGCATTGGTTTCCTTAGCATGATCTGCATAATTCAATCCTATACATACAATCTTAGAAGGACGTGCAATTGGTGAGCCTAATCTTTCTCCTTCTGCAATGGCATTCAATGTTCCTTTATTCTCCTGAAGAAATTGCTCCAGACGTGCTAATCCATTATTTTCAAAAAAGGCCTCGTTATAATCTTCACCAAAAGCAGAAGTATCATATTTTACATCGTCAATAATTACACCTGTTTTTTCTTTACCCGCAAGGCCCCATCTAATTAACTTCATAATCTAATTCTTTAATTGTTCAATTTTATAAAACCTCCATCAAGAGGATAGTCATTTCCTGTAATAAATCCGGATTCATCCGAGCATAGATATAAGGCTAAGTTAGCCACTTCTTCTGGTTTCCCCATCCTGCCCATCGGCTGGCTTTTCGATAATTTTTCAAAGATCTCTTCTTCCTGACCCGCATAGTTTTTAGCAATAAAACCATCTACAAAAGGGGTATGCACCCTGGCCGGAGAGATACTGTTGCACCGGATATGGTCGGCCATATAATCCCGGGCCACAGATAAAGTCATGGCATAAATCGCTCCCTTACTCATAGAATAAGCAAATCGATCTGTAATCCCGACCACGGCAGCAATAGAAGCCATATTCAGGATCACGCCACCGCCTGCTTTTTTTAACAGGGGAATTGCAGCATATAAACAGTTATAGGCTCCTTTAACATTTACATTGAATACCTTAACAAAATCCTCTTCACTTGTGGTATCTGCCTTACCGATATGGGCAATCCCAGCATTATTCACCAAAATATCTACGCTTCCAATTTGATTAAAAGTTTCCAGTACCTGGTCCTGGCGGCTCACATCACAACCATAAGCCACAGCAGAACCACCTGCAGCTTTAATTTCTTGTACCGTTTCTGATGCCCCGTCGGCATTCAATTCTATAATATGTACGGCTGCTCCCTGTTTGGCAAAACACAGGGAAATCGCTTTTCCTATTCCGCTTCCACCGCCGGTAATGACCGCCGATTTTCCTTTTAAACTAAACATGATCTATATAATTTATAATGAAACCCCTCTTTTCCATGGGATGAAATCATCCTGATTTAACAACACTGCTTTAGGAGTTATTTCGCCGCTGGCAGCTTTGATACAATATTCCAAAATCTCCTCGCCCATTTGTTCAATGGTTTTTTCACCACGAATAATTGCTCCGGTATCGATATCAATAATATCGCCCATTCTATTGGTAAGCGCTGTATTAGTAGCTATTTTAATAACAGGGCAAACAGGGTTTCCAGTTGGCGTACCTAAACCAGTAGTAAAAAGTATTAATGTGGCTCCACTAGCGGCTTTTCCAGTTGTTGCTTCCACATCATTTCCTGGAGTGCATACCAGGCTTAAACCTGGTTTAGTTGCAGGTTCCGTATAATCCAAAACATCTACAACAGGTGAAGTACCTGCCTTTTTAGCTGCTCCTGTACTTTTGATAGCGTCCGTAATCAAACCATCTTTAATATTTCCCGGCGACGGGTTCATGTGAAATCCTGAACCCACAGCATGCGCTTGCGCATCATATTCCTGCATGAGTCTGATAAATTTATCAGCCGTAGGTTTATCTACACATCTGTCGATGATGTTTTGCTCAGCTCCACATAATTCAGGGAATTCTGCCAACAGAACCTTGGCGCCAAGTGCAACCAATAAATCAGAAGTATAACCCACGGATGGATTAGCGGAGATACCACTAAAGCCATCGCTGCCTCCGCACTTAACACCAACACAAAGTTGGCTTAGTGGTGCAGGGCTTCTTTCTATTTTATTGATCTCCGTTAAACCGGCAAAGGTTTTAAGAATTGCATCTTTCACCAGTTGCTCTTCGCTTTGGCTTTGCTGTTGTTCGAAAATTAAGACTTTCTTATTAAAGTTAGGATTACGCTCCTTAATGTCATTTAACAAACTTTGAGTTTGCAAATGCTGACAACCAAGACTAAGCACAGTGATACCGGCCACATTTGGATGATCTGCATAAGCAGCTAATAAATTGCTCAATAAATCGGAATCCTGACGTGTCCCTCCGCAACCACCCTGGTGATTGAGGAATTTTATACCATCAACATTTTTGAATACTCTGTTTTTGGTTACCTGAGCAGAAGCAAGATCAGCTACATCAAAAGATTCTATTGGTTCACCATCCTGATATGCGCTAAGCAACTGATCTGTAAATTGCTTATACTTATCGGTTACATTATAGCCCAAAGTGTTGTATAACGATTCTTTTATGACATCAAGATTTCTGTTTTCGCAAAAAACAGTTGGAATAAACAACCAGTAATTTGCTGTTCCCACTTTACCATCCTCACGGTGATATCCGTTAAATGTTCTGTTTTGAAACTTTGATACATCCGGTGCCTGCCATTGATAATTGACATCTCTGTAGGCATAGTCCTGAGAAGCATGATGAACATTTTCGGTCGTCATCAGTCCTCCCTGAGGAATAAAAGCAGTGGCTTTACCAACCAAAACCCCATACATTAACACATCCTCACCAATGGCTCTTTCCGTGATAAAGAACTTATGCTTTGCATGTACATCATCCTGTAGATTGAATGTTAAGTTATTCCATTCAATTTTTTGTCCTTTTGGCAAATCCTGCAAGGCCACCAGCACATTATCGTCCGGATGTATTTGCAGGAAACTTTTATTAGTTATTATTGACATTACGCTTTTAATTCAAATATTTTATCCATCATCACCCATTTCTCACCTGGTTTAGAACCCGGTATAGCCTGCTGATATTTCCACATTAATTTTTCCCATTCCTGCACCTTTTCGTTCGAGGCATCCATTGCTCCTTTCTTTTCAAAGCTAAATTTACCATTTACCTCCATAATCATAAACAGCCTATTGCCATATCTGTAAATTTCCATGCCATCAATACCTGCAGAGGTAATACTTTCCTGAATTTCAGGCCATACCTGCTGATGCATGACTTCATATTCTTTGATCAGACCAGGATCATTTACCAGATCAAGCGCTAAACAATATCTTTTCATCTTATATATTTTTCTACGGTTTTAATCTTATGCTCTTTTAACCACCTTGTGTCCGGTTACACCGAACAGGAATACCACAGCGAAGCATATTAACGGCACTATATAACCCACTTGGATATCGGCTAAATCAGTAATATAACCCATTGCCGGTGGCAATAATGCCCCGCCAACGATAGACATAATGATCAGACTGCTTCCAAATTTTGTGTCCTTTCCAAGATCTTTGATCCCAAGAGAGAAGATGGTTGGGAACATGATCGACATGAAGAATGCAATACCAATAACGGCAAATAGTGCTACAGTACCGTGAGATATCATTGCCACCATGCACAGCGCCATGCTGGCTACTGCATAAATAGCTAACAGACGTTCTGCTTTTATAAATTTCATCAGGAAAGTACCAAGTACACGCCCGGTCAAAAAGGCTAATCCCATCCCAATACCTGCATAGCCGGCTGCCTTTTGCTGATCTATTTCCGCAGCTTTGGTCGCATACAGAATAAAAAAGCTAAACACACAAACCTGGGCACCTACATAAAAAAACTGGGCAAGAATAGCCCATCTGAGGTGTTTGTGCTTAAGTGCATCCATTAATGTATGGTCGGTTGCTTTGTCGCCAGGCTCTTCTGTTTCAACAATTTCAGGTAATTTCAGAAACACAAAAATGATGGCAATGACAAGAATAATACCCCCCAGTACCATATAAGGTGTTTTTACTGATGAAGCTTCTGATGCCAAAGCAAATTCCCTTGCAGAAGCAGTCATTTTACTTAATTCGGTATCTGAAATTCCTTTTATTAAAATGATTTTGGCACCAATTATCGGAGCTGTCATTGCAGCAAGCCCATTAAATGACTGCGCAAAATTCAAACGAAAAGTTGCAGTTTCGGGCGGACCAAGCAATGACGCATATGGATTAGCGGCCGTTTCCAGAATGGTCAGTCCGCAGGCAATAATAAATAGTGCTCCTAAAAAGAACACATAAGCTTGCGTATTTGCAGCCGGTATGAATAAAAATGATCCTATAGCAAACAGCCCCAGACCTAGAATGATTCCTGTTTTATAGCCATACTTTTTCATAATGAATCCTGCCGGAAGCGCCATAACGAAGTACGCGATAAATACAGCAGAGTCGACCAATGATGCTTCTAAAGTACTTAGACTAAAAGACCTTTTTAAATGCGGGATTAGAATTGGATCTAAATTATGTACAAAGCCCCACATAAAAAACAGGGAGGTAATCATAATAAATGGGAACAGGTACTTGTTCTTAGACATGTGGTTATAAGGTTATAATTTGAAATCAAAGGAAGTTAAAAAATAAACCCTGGTTATGTAAAATCTTACCCAATTATTCAATCAAATTGACATTTTTACTGCAAAAAAATGGCGATTAAACAAAATGAATCGATTTCGTAAACCAGAACCGGGTATAAAAATACTATTGCAATAACGCTGTGGCAGACCACAATACAGGAGCCTGACCGTGCAAATCACCTGTTAATCTTTTCCTGTCAAGGTAAAACTGGCGGCTGGTGTTTTTATTGGTTCCCTCGCAAACATCACGAACATCCCCGTTCGCGTCAATACAACCCACCAATGCTATCCAAGCTTTTCTTGCTGCCGGCGCATAAGTCTTTGCATCCAGCCAGCCCTTTTTCACTCCAGTAATCATCGCATAAGTAAACATCCCAGTCGAAGAGCTTTCCTCCCAGGACTCCGCATCATCAATCAACTGTCTCCACATGCCATTAGGCGCCTGATATTTCAATAATGAAGCCATCATATCTTTATAGCCCTTCATAATTCTTGCTCTGTCTGCTTGTTTTGCAGGAAGAGAGCTCAACAATTCCGCCATTCCGGCAGCCATCCAGCCATTTCCCCTGCCCCAGTAAAACGGTGCGGTCGGCGCATGATAGAATAAACCATTTGGCTTCTGAAGGGAATCCAGGTAAACCACCATCTCTTTCGCTGCCCTGTCCAGATACTTTTGCTCACCTGTCGCCTGGAAAGCCTGATTTTGGAGCGCAGTGATCATAAACATATCATCAATCCACATTCTGGTCTGCCAGGCCAATCCTTTTTTGTAAAATTCATGAGATTCAGCGACAACTCTTGGACCCTCTGGAGCACCCCATTGCTTATCTGCAATTCCCTTACCCAAATCGAGGTATTTCTGTTGTTTGGTCTGTATGTACAATTGCAGAGGTACTGAACCAAAAACCGCATAATCTACATGGTCAGGTACAGGAATCATCTTTGCTTCTTCCGCAAACAAAGGCTCAAATCTCTTTTCCAGCTGTCCCAGCAAGACCTTATTCTGCGTCACCCCTGAAAATTTAAGTGCTCCGTACCAGGTACAGGTTTCAGGATAGGTAATCACTTTCGGCGGCCCTGGCCTTCCAAAATTGGTGTGTGGCGTGGCTATAAAATGATCTGCTATCCGCTGCCCCACTTCCTTCGGGTCAAAACCTTTAGGCCAGTTCTTCAAATCTGTTTTATTTTGTGCTAATCCTGCCGAAGAGATCAAAATTGATGCAGCGATCAAAGAATGTTTTACAAATGCTGAATTCATGTTTTACAAATTAAATAATGTAATGAGGACTGCAATAAAGCCAAATTAACCCAGGCATTATTCTACTAAATTGCCTTATTATTCAGTTTTATTGTCAGCCACCTACCCTGAATACTGCCAAAATAATTGAATCATTTGCTTGTGTAATTGAATATCAGGCCTTGTTTTTAAACTAAACTTAAAGACTTAAACCAGACAACCAAATATATGAGATCCCTGAACATTTATACCACGGTTTTCACCGTACTTCTAAGTACATGTGCCTTTAAAATAGCTACAGAATCACCATGGCAGTCTAAACTTGTCCATATTAAAAGTGATGGCAGCCTTACTTATACAGCCGATGAAAAAGGGAACCAGATCCCCGACTTTAGCTACGTTGGCTACCACCATGGAAATGCCGGAATCCCGGATGTCAAAGTAGTCAAATCCATTGCGCCTGATGGCACAAATGATCAGCAGATCATCCAACAGGCCATTGATGAAGTATCCAAACTTCAACCCGACAAAAACGGCATCAGAGGCGCTATTCTGCTGAAAAGAGGAGTTTACAAAATTCCCGGTACACTGCAGGTGCAAGCAGGCGGCGTTGTCCTCCGGGGCGAAGGAGATCAAAAAGAAGGTACCCGTCTCATCGCAACGGGCAAAGGTCAACGTTCCTTATTGAAAATAAACGGCCAGGGAAAACCAGTTTCTGTTGAAAAAACACGCACTAATGTGACCAATAACTATGTGGGCACCGGAAGCTTTTCAGTAAACGTACAGAATGTCAGTCAATTTCGTGCCGGCGACCAGGTGATTTTGTATTATCCGGGAAGCCAGAACTGGATTTCAGATCTGAAAATGGACCAGATTGAAGCAAGAAAGGGCACCAAGCAGTGGCAAGCTGAAGAATACAACCTGGCTTTTCAGCGCGAGATCAGAAAAATTGAAGGAAACACCCTTTGGCTGGATAACCCCGTAGTAATGGAGATCAATCCAAAATATACTGCAGCCCAAGTATATGCCTATACATTCCCCGGTCGGATTGCCGAATCAGGCGTAGAAAACATCTATTTCGAATCCGAATTTCAGGGGGATACCGATGAAGATCATGGCTGGATAGCTGTAGACTTCAACAACATCGAAAACGGATGGGTAAGGAATATTACGGCTGTCCATTTCGGATATGCAGCAGTAAGCCTTGGAAGCCAGGCAAAAAACATCACGGTAAAAGACTCCAAATGTTTAGACCCAAAATCGATCATTACCGGCAGCCGAAGATATTCATTCAACAATGACGGTCAGCTCAACCTGTTTATGAATATGGAAACCACCTATGGAAGACACGACTACGTAACCGGAGCAAAAACGCTGGGACCTAATGTCTTTTTCAATGGTAAAACCAGACAGTCACAAAGCGATATCGGCCCTCACCACCGCTGGGCAGCAGGTACGCTTTACGACAATATCGATACCGATGGAGACATTGACATCCAGGATCGTGGTAACTACGGCAGCGGTCATGGCTGGTCTGGAGTAACTCAAATCCTGTGGAACTGCAAAGCAAAAAGGGCTGCAGTACAAAGTCCGTGGGTATCTGGTTTAAATTATGCCATTGGTTTACAGGGTCAAAAATACCCAGGCAGATTTACCGGGAGACCTGATGGATTCTGGGAAGGCCAGAACAAGCAGGGCTTAAATCCTTCCTCTCTTTACTTAGCACAACTGGCAGCAAGGAAGAAGTAGATCTAATTCACTCTAATTTACCTGCAAGACCTTACTTCCGTTACTTTCCACGTTCTGCATATTCACAGTCTTCAGCTGGTATAGGTTGACCTCCCCTGCAACATAGTTTTTGGTAACCACAAGATCTTTCCCTGGGGGGATGGTTTCTATCAGTGTAAATGCGGTTCCGTTCCATCTGTACAGCTTATAAACTTTTACGGCCAGGGTTTCACTCTTTAACCACTTAATATTTAATGCCTGATCAATTACCGCAGCTTTCAAATACTTAGGCCCAAATTCTTTTTCAAATGCATTAGTATAGGTCAACGGCAAGCTAAACCCGCTTTCCAGATTGCCATTAATCGACTTCACCTTATATTGGTCGCCATTCCTGGGTTTGGCAATTTCCACATAGTTTGTATTTGATGCTACAAGCCCGTTTTCCAAAGGCCTGAATACGGTCTCCCCCGTTTTCTTAAAGTATAGCTGATAACTTGCCACTTCATCTTTACGCAGGCTGTCGACAGACCAGGCCAAGTGATACGTGGTATCATTGACTGTTAAAATGCGAAGATCACTGGGCGGTGATAATGTTTTACCAGCATAGTTAAACGATACTGTAGCCGTATCAGAATGCCCGCTTCGATCAAAGGAATTGCTTTCTGCAACCACCACATACTGGTACATTTCCCTGGGGCTAAGCGAGCTCAGCGTATCCTTCCAAAGATATTGGTTACTTCTGTTTTTCAAGATCAAACCAGATGCAGCCCTAAAATCGCCCATGTTCTGGCTCCGTTTTTTAACGTAATAACCCCTTGCAAATTCGTCGTCATTGCTCCAGCTCACTACAATAGCATCGTTTTTCTGTACTGCTTTTACATTTCCAACAACTGCCGGAACAATGGTAAACTCCGGGTTCACAAAAACAGATGTCGAGGAGTAGACCCTTTCATTGCTTTCCCCCGCCATATCCAAACGGTAATAAAAAGGTTCATTTGCATCAAATACCTTGTCGACAAACAACGTATCCTGTGCCCCTAAATTTGCAACAGGTTCATATACCCCGGTCTTTGAACGGCTCCTTTGCACCGTAATGTTATGGATCCAAAAGTTGTTGTCGATCTTCCATTTCAAAACAATATTGTTGGTCCCTTTAATATTGGTTACCCTAAACATACTTGCAATGGGCCTTATATCCGGGGCAAAGGCATTTGCCCATACACTTTCTGTAGCAACAACCGTGGTATCAATCTTAGCCTTCAGAGTATACTGATAAGTCCCGGGATGTTTTCTTAAACTGGTATCCGCAAACTTATAGTTCTTGCTGGTGGGTATTTTTTTATCGGTCTTCAGCAGCTTCTCACCGTCCAGTCCTTTACGGTACACATTAACAACCACGCTATCTGTCCTAACGGGAAGCAAGGGATGATAACTCAAAACGATATCACCGCCATCGTAAACTGCTAAAAATACAGCTGTAGTGGTATCCGGGTTCACCTTAGTAACTGCCTTCTTTTGCTGTGCAAAAACTGATGCTGCAAAACACATCAAACTGGCCATTATAAAAAAATTCATGAGTTTCATATTTCATTATTTAAGAGAAGGTTTAAAACTAAATCCGCTGCCATTTTTCTGCAGCAACAATTGCGCACCAACATCGAAACTATCCACACAGTAAGATAAATGCGCAGTAATTGCAAATAAAAGCGAGCCTTCCAGCGAACCACCAATATATTTCAGGTCAAATTTCCCTTCTGCCCCACCGGCTAAACCTATCGTACACAGAGAAAGGTCATATAAACAAGACGCACTTGCGAATGCTTTTCCACTGATATCTACCTTTAGCTTATCGTTAAAATCTACCAGCACATAGACATCAATCCCTGCAGAAAAATCAAAGACCGGAATAAACGATCCAACAACCGGAATACTTTTTAAACTAGGTCCAGGCAGTTTTGGCAGCTGATCTTTATTTATCGACTTCATCACATTGATATATGAGCCTTTTAGTCCCTCATTAAATGCATCAGGGAGTTTATTGTATAAGGTAACCCCTAATAATTTATCAGTCATATAGGTCGGCAGTTTACCTGTATAATACCCTAAGGCAATCCCGCTTTTAAAGCCTCCGATCAGGAACGAAGGCAATGGTGCCGTGATTTGCGCATCGTTTATTGCCCCAACCAAGATAAAGCCTTTACTATCAATCTGCAGGTCCATGGAACCATCCTGAAGGGTCACCGGACCCAAAACGATGTTGGCGTTATTGAATTGCAGGGAACCGTTAAATATTCCGGCACCAAAATCAAATCCGACCTGAAGCTCCCCAAACGGGGTATTGATATCGCTAAACTGCAAGGTCTTGTCACTCGTTTTCACATTTTCAATAGCCCCGTTAACCTGAAAATCCACTAAATTCTTATTCGGTTTAAACAGGTCCTTTCCATTTGATTTGAAACCATTGGCCTGCCCGGTAAAGGTGAGCCTGCTCCATGTATTCCCCTCCACCAGATTATGACCTTCGGTAATGGCTATTTCTTTATCGCCCATTTTGATTTTCTGACCAGGCAAAAAATCCATCCTTACCGACCCGGGATGCTTTGTCAGACGTCCATTCAAGCCTTTAATGGCATCATTGAGTGTTGTTTTATATATATAAACAGCACCATCCACCAGCAATTCATTTGGAGCGATCTGGTAATTGACCCCTTCAAATTTCACTTTACCTTCCATTTCTATATCCGTCTGCAATTTCTCTACCGCTAAAACCACCCCATTATGATCAGCCTTGCTGTCAGATGGATTTTTATAATATCTGAACCTGCCCGTTACATTATTCGGGGCACCCGGGATCTCCAGATCGGTATTGCCAATCAGGGTAAAGAAATCTTGTGCCACCTCAATCCCTTTAACCGTTTGTGATACCACATTAAAGTAGTTTACTTTGGTAGGCTCAACCAGGATGGTTTTATGCTGACCATCGCTATAGGCGCTTAGCATGTTGATGTTTACAGAAGTCGCGCCTATTCCCGGCAAATCATTGATATAGGCTACAGACTGGCCCGGACTGGTTAAATTGAGCCGATAATGCGGTTTCTGATCAAATGGGGCCGCAGCATCATAGTTAAGGGTCATCATTGCCCCCGGTGCCAATTTCAATGGGGCTACTTTGGCCAAAGTAAGTGCCTCCTGCCCGGTTAGTTTATTCGCCCCCAGATCTACAGTCGTCGGCATAATCATCAGGTCTTTTAGCATAACCTGAGGCAAATCTGTTTTTAAGCTCCCTTCCAGCACATTAAAACCGCCCTGGTTGACATCATAAAGTAATCCTTTCCCTAATATGGTCCAGCTTTCCAGCGGGATATTGATATTGCCCGAATGCTGGTTCCACACAATGCCATTTGGCATCACCTTAAACTGTCCGGCAGGCATTGAACTAGCGCCCACCATTGGAATCTGCAAGTTGACATTAGCATCAATATTAAACGCATCTTTATCAAAAAAGCCAGACTTAAATTGTGCACTGAAATTATGGATATTGAAATTGCTCACCCCATACAATGCTTTGAGCTTATATTTGTTAAGAGGAGTAAAACTATTTTCTGCGCCTAAAACATCAACAGCGGAAGGCAAAATTGATGACCCAAACGTTTGGACTTTATCATCATCGAGAAGGAATTTACCATTGTAATTGTAGCTGAAATTAAATGAAGCCAGTTCGGAAGTTACAAAACCGCGGAGTACGCCCAAACCGTTTTTATTTTTAGTGATTTTTAACAATGGATATTGAAAAAATTGATCGCTGCCCAATACTTCGCAGGAGAATTTGTTAAAAGCCATGACTTTAAACGCATTGGTTTGTACACTGATTTCGTTAGTGGTTGGCACATATATATATTTTGACGTACCATCTGGAGCTGTTTTTTTATCTATATATACCAGCACATTTTTAAATGGCAATTGGGCATTGCCCAGAGCTGTTTTAAAAGTAGCATTATCAGGTATTTTAACGAATGCACCACTAATCTTCAATGAAAAAGGTAATGACCCTTCATCCAGCGTATTTATCTCTACCGGGAGCCCCCAGATTTCGGCCTTCATACCCAGGCTTGTTAAATTAAAGACCACATTGCTTACTGTATTTGAACCCATACCATAACCAAGAACTACGGTTTGTTTTTGGCGTTGATAGGCATCCTCGCCACCTTTTACCGCATACACATCTATAGGGCTTTGTATGTTCATACCGGTGTTATAGTCAAAAAACATAGATTGATTGATGGCACCAGAAAGCACGTAATAGCCCTTTTCATCTGTATAGGTATCGTTCTGTATCTGCCCATCCTCATTGGTGCCGCTTATGGTATAAACCCTCGCATTTTTTACCGGTTTTTGGGTCTTGGCATCTAGTACATAACCTACAATGGTTTTTGCCCTTATTAATTTTATGGGTATTATTTCACCAGTTTTACAGATGGGAATATTTTTGTAATTATCATAAGTGACATAGCCGCTTGCAACGGTACGGATATGAAATTCGTTATCAGGGCTTGCTATTTCGATTTCATTGGTCAAACCAGTTTTACTGTCACTGGGGTAGCAAACATTCAAGCTCGTTCCAACCGAAGTACAGCTTTCGGCCACAGGATTGCCGTTCTCATCTACAATTTTAAAGCGTACACGGTGCAGTTTCTCTTTTAATACGATGGTATTGGTAGCGGCACCGGCCGGATTGGTCACGATTGTCCAATCACCATTTGTTTTAATAACCGGCGATAAAGACTCTGCAAAGTAATTGTCTACCGTTGGTACAACCTGCACACTTCGCCATCCGGTCTGACAGTTTTCAACTGTAAAACTACCAATGGCACTTTTAATGAAGGGGCCATCTCCGATCTTCAGATTACAGGAAACCGATTCCCCTTTTTCATTAACTACCCTGGCAAAAACACTTCCGCCCGCCGTCATCTCCTGTTCCGCACTTTCCGGATAACGTTGGCCAAGAGCAATATCCTGATGGTCGCAAACCTTTTTGTCCTGAAAACCATATTTACTTAAGATTATGGTTCTTTCATAGCCATCAGGTAGGTCTCCCATCTGGAAATAACCATTCTTGTCGGTCTGATAAGTCTCATCTACAATTTTTTTGGTCTTATCCAGCGGATAGGAGATCACATTTACATACACCCCTTGGATCCCTATGATATTTCCACCCTGTTTGGCAATTGCCCTCAAATAGATCTCAGGTTTCTTTGGCCATACAGTAAGTTGCCCTTTTACAGTTGCCGGACTAAAATTACTGCTGAACATCGGAGCAGTAAAGTTCTCGCTCAGGTTATAAGCCTCCGTAATAATGGCAGGTGTTTTATCCCCCTGGTCTTTCTCTTTAGGAGAACTGGGCGGGAAGGCGATATAGCTGGGCTGATAATTAAAATTACCTTCATAGGGATTTAAAGCAGCCCCAACCAGGTGCCTGTGATTGGCCAGCAGGTTTTTGATGTGCGCAACCCCGTCATTACCCGTCTTTGCCATATCCACCACTGGAAATCCTTCTCTGGTTTGTGTTGCATAGCTGTCTGCGTTGGCCTCCACAGGCATGGTCAGTAAATTGTCAGTTATCGTATATGACTTCAGGTCGCCTGACCCTTGTACGAAACCTGTGATCACCTTATGCTGGTCCAGCACTTCTACCGGATAGTTCGGCAAGGGGTCACCGGACTTCACTGCCTGCTTCTTAATATTTAAACGGGTTTTGACCAGCAGATCCACATTGTACGAATTCACAAACACCACCTCATCTGGTATTGTGGTTATCTTACCAATTTTAGGCAGCAGTAATATTTCTGAACTGGTAAAATATCCGTCCTGCTTGATGAACGGACGAATGACGCCGAAATAGCTCACTCCACCCTTGCTGCCTATAAAACCTAACCTGTATTTATTCACAAAGGTAAAACTAAAGCTCCCATCTTCTTTTAAACGGAAATAATTAGGATTGATCACCCGGTCATAGTAAATCTTTTCACTCCCTACCTGCACATACTTTGTATAATATCCGTTAACTACCTCCGACTTAAGCTGTTCAATTTCTTTAAGCTCAGAAAGGCTTTTAGGATTTCTATTACTGCTTTGCAGGATGGTATAGGTAAAATCAACAGCCACATTTCTCAGTGGTTTTTCAATTCCTTTTGTCGGAAACCTATTTGCTGCCGCATAATCAGGATAATCATTATAATCCACTTGATAGGTCGTTGTGGTTGGGTTATTGACACCTGGCCCGTTCATTAAGGTTTTACTGGTCACCTGTGGAAAGCCCAGATCCATATTCACCGGCTGCTCCCCTATTTCTTTAAACCGGTATAAAAACCGGCCCGCAATGGTACTTTCAATTGGTGCAGGAATTTCAGGTGTTTTTTTAGGCTTTTCATGATAGGTAAACTGGACCACATTGCTTTTGCCCAGGTTTGCAAACCGAACATCTTTTCCTGCTGCATCTTTGCCCCTAACCGTAACCTGCAGGGCATAACTGGCCCCGTCTTCCAGCTTGGCCGAAGTTATGGATTTACTCTGATTGGGGTTTTGCGCCGGATCCCTTAATAAAAGCTGGGTGGCGGCCTGACTATAAGCAAACACCCCCTGCAGATTCGCTTCAACAGCAATTTTGGGTTCCACGTTAAATGGTATTTTAGAGATGACAACATCATAGGTCACCGGCGAAGTCAGGTCCGTAGGCTTCCAATCTATTTTGATCAAGGGCTGGCTTAAATCATCCGTCTGGGTAAAAGCCTGTGCCGTCACTGGCGATATAATCACAGGTGCAAGCGCAAGCACCTCACCAGGACCAGAAGACGCGGTATAATCAAAAGTATTGATCTCACTAAAGCCATCGTTGATAAACGTTCCCTTGCCTGTTGCCTGCACCCTCCATGCATAGCGCTTTCCAATCTTCAATTCAGGGTCCGTTTTAGCACGCATATACAATTTTTCACTAAGCGGTATATTCATCAGTAACGGACCAGAATTGAGTGCCTTAACCGGATCCTGATCTATGGTAGAAAGCTCTGCCAGCTGGAGGTGATATTTTGTACCTCTTGGTGTATTCCTCGGAGTGGTCCATTTAAAAACCAGATTATCGACCGAAGCGGACACCAACTTTGCATTGGCATCAGGATAGATAAGTGTTGGGGGGCCCAGTTTGGCCATCGGCGTAATGTCTGAAATATTGCTGTACGTAAACACATTGGCCCCACTAACGCCATTATTTTTAAAGGTCGCTTTTCCTGCCGGATCAACGGCCTTCACCCTCCAGGCATAACTTTTATTCATTTTAAGTGGTGGGTCTGAGGGCGACAATACATAGGAAAACCCACTTAATGTTTTATTGATCAGCGGAAAAGATGCCGAATTTAAAACCTGGTTGGGATCAGAGGAAGGCAACGGCATTTCTGCTACTTGTAAAACATATTGAATGCCTATTGGTACAAACCCCGCATTGATCCAGTTGAAAACAACACTCTGAGGAGTGGTGGCAAAAACAGAAGCAGAAGGGCTAATGAGTATAGGAGGCTCCGGATAGCTGATGCCAATAGAAGTACAGCCCAACGGTGCATTGGAAGAAATCACCTGATTGGTAGCCATATCCACCGCCTGCACACAAAAAGTATAGTTTCCTTCCGGTAAACGGGAAGTCTGTACCAGTTTCACCTTGTCTACCCCGTAAACATTCAGCGAATTTAAATCGAAAATATCTTTTAAAGCCAAACCATTGAGTTGTCTGGTTTGGTTGGGGTTTAAAATGATCGGGTGCAGCGGAACGTAATTTGATTTTGTAGAGATCCTGATCCCGTTATCGCCTTCCAATTGCCCGGTTAATTTAATCGTTTTGGTCGTATTGGTTAAGTTTTGAAGGATCAGCAGCACTTTTGATGCATTCGGGCCCGCGTAATCGGAATAATAGGGTGAATATGGTGGTATAATGTTCACATTGATATTTACACTTTGCGCCAGGGCCGTTTTAGTACTAAAAGAAAGGATCAGTACTAAAAACAAAACTGAAGTTCTTTTAAGACCTTTTATGAAATCGTAGAAATTGCTCATAGCTTTACTTATTAAATTTTAAAAGGAATGGACGATGCCCAGGTTTGACCTGATCTCATTGAAGGAAGGCAGTGTACTATCTTTTGAATTACTTTTTAAATAGCTCAGGGCTACATTGGCCGCATCCCGTTTGCCAATCTGGTAAGAACCATTCACATTAAAATTGATGATGTTTCCGGCATCAATCCGGTTGTTCCTTTGCAACTGATAACTTAAAGCCGCATTTAAACCCAGCTTGCCTTTATCTAAGGTTTGGTTTACCCCTATTGTTGGGCCATAGAAAATGGTCTTCCCAAAAGATACCTCAGCAATGGTATAATTGACATTGGCATTTACACCAAATGATTTTTTAGGTAAATCCAGCTGATAAGAAAAGTTGACCGTTCTGCTGTTGGATTTGCTGTTGGGCTTGGTCAATTCATTGAGGTCTATCAGCGACTGTAAATTTCCAACCAGGATAAATCCATGGACCATGTCCTCATTATTGATGCTATACCTCAGTATGGTACTCAGGTTGTGGTTGGTCCTGGATACCCTGAATAGGTCCAGGACCGGGTTTAGCCCCCGGTCTTGCGTGATCCCGAAATTGGTATACCTCAGGTCGACCCCATAAGCTGGTCTATTAAAGGATGCGTTTATTGACCCGATTTTTCGGGTAGAACGGGCCAATTTGTCGTGAAGGATATTGTCATTCTGTAAGCCAAAACTTCCGCTCAGCTGCAGCTGCCCTTTCATCAGTTTTACCATTCCTTCTGCTGTGTAATTTTGTACATCGGTTTCGAAATAATAGGCGCCCATACTTTTATAATCCGGGTCTACCCTGCGGTATTTAAGTTTAACATTATAATTGCTGGCATTGTAACCAATACTGGTCTGGGCCGCTGTTAACAGCTGAGTAGAAGCATTCAGGGTAATGACGTCTTTGATAAAACCTATTTTATCCAGCTTTAGGTTTTTAACCGTATCAGACAGTAGGTTGCGGGTATAGATACTCCCTGAAAGATCCAGATCAACCACAAAATGTTTCAAAAAACCGAATTTGGAAGATATGCCCAGCACCATATTTTCTGCAGGTGTTAAAGTTAAACTGGTCGGAGTTGTGCTCAATGAACTGATCTTATCTTTCGCCTTAAGGAAAATAAGATCAACATGGTTTTGCTCCGTACCCACCCCAAGTTTTACGCTGTACCCCGTTCTTTGGTATGCTGGTTGTTGGGCCAATGCCAGAGGCTGGTTTAAGTCCTCTTCAATTGCTTTATTGAACCTGCCGTATATAAAACCGAACCGGAGTTTTCCTGGATTTAATTCTAGTCCGCCCCCAAGGAAATTATGCCCCGCCAAAGTAAAAGGAGAAAATTCCAGGCTCCTCCAGCCGGCATGAAGGGTGGCCCATTTGTAAGTCGGACTAATCCCATATTGATTAAAAGGCTGGGTATAACTGCGCTGCTGGTCGCTCACCACTACAGAAAAAGGGAACGAAATGCCGTAAATACTCAGTGTTGGTGCGCCGTTAAAAATATAGGAAAAGTCCCTCTGTCTGGCAGGAATACCATTAACACTATACGTGCCGACCCCCAGGCCAACAGATCCACTGATGGAAATGGGTTTCTGGCTCCCGATCTGACCAAGATCCTGCGCCAGCACCCGGATACCCACAGTGGATAACAGCAAAAACATAAAAATGGTGCGGTTCATAAACAGATCACTTTAAGGTTTTGAAGTCTTTATCCCTGATATTGAGTTTTTGCATCACCTGTGATAGTTGTATCTGTGGAGGTTGCTGCCGGTTTGTGGCACTCAGTACACCTGTTGCGCTTGATGGCATGACTACGATCCTTACTTTGTCTACATTTAGCCAGGAGGTCGTGGAGAGTGCCGAACCAAAGATTCTAACTACTGCAGAATACGTGTTGGTATAGAGCTTATAGGTATAGTATTGAATTGTACTGGCCTCTGTATTGGTATAGGACAATTGTACCCATCTTTTTTCCGACCCAAAGTTGGGAACCCTGAGATAGACCAGTACAACCCCGCTCTTTGCAGCTTCTACAGCTGTAAGAGGAATGCTGAAGACAGTTGTCGTATCGCTATTGGTTAGATTATTTGGGTCTCCATCTAAGTTTCTGTCCATTTTGAGGATCGTATTCATGCTTGTTGATCCCGGGATAAACCAAGAATCGAAATAAAAGGTGGATATGTCTGTTGTTTCGAAGGCAAAAGTGCTCGAGCTGCCATCTGCCCCTTTTAAAGAGGTTCCGGTGCCCCATCCACCTGTTGCTTTAGGACCATAGATGGTATAGGTAGAAATATCAATATAAAAATCGCCGATAACCCCGGTAGCGGTTGCTGGCACCCCTACTCCATTTAAAACAGATGAGCCATTTGTTCCATTTGTGCCGTTCGATCCGTTTGCACCCCTGAGTGAAAACCCATTTTGCCAGCCATCCAGGCTTTTCGGTCCCCACATCATAGCATTACTCACACTAATATAGAAATCACCTGATTTACCCAGACTGTTATCCGGAGTACCAATACCACTATAAATTACCGTACCGTCTGCCCCTGCAGGCCCGGTTGGCCCTTGTGCACCCGCGGCGCCCCGAAGTAAAAGCGGTACTCCCCAGCCATTGGCTACCTTAGGGCCATACAATAGGTAATTGCTTTTATCTAAATAATAATCCCCAATTGCGCCTAGCCCGGCACCAGGTGCCCCTGTACCGCTTAAAGTTACACTCCCGTTGGTGCCATTTGTACCGTTTGTGCCATTCGTTCCATTTGTACCGTTGGTACCCCTAAGTATCGTTGGCGTTCCCCATCCGGCTACTGTTTTAGGCCCATATAGATTACCTGAGTTCTTATCTAAATAATAATCTCCATTTGCGCCAATGCCAGCAACAGGAAGACCAGAACCACTGTAAATGATGCTGCCGTCTTTACCTGCGGCACCCGTAGGCCCCTGTGCCCCATCGGCACCCCGTAATAGAATAGCAATCCCCCATCCCGACACGGTTTTCGGTCCATATAGTAAATAATTGGTTTTATCTAAGAAATAGTCGCCAATCTTTCCTGTACCCGCAGTTGGGGTACCGTTTCCGCTTAAAGTAGTGCTTCCGTTTGTCCCATTAGTACCGTTCGTACCATTGGTACCATTAGTGCCATTGGCACCTCTTAGCGGAGTTGGTGTCCTCCATCCTGCAGCAACTTTAGGTCCGTACAGGTTCCCTGTTGTTACATCGAGATAGTAATCTCCGGCTGCCCCTAATGCAGCAGGGGGAGTTCCGTTTCCACTATAGATGATGCTACCATTTTGACCTGCAGCGCCCACCGGACCAACATTGCCTGCTACGCCTTGTGTCCCTGCCGGACCTGCTGGACCTTCCGGGCCTTCTAAACCTTGCTGAGAGCAGGAAGTGATCATGGCACTAAGGCTTAAAAGCATGATAAATAAGTATTGAGCTTTCATAGGAAATCATTTATTACCTGAAGATAAAATCATGATCCGGCTATCGTTTCAACGGATCGTTGAACGGACAGGAATAATCGTTGAATGAACTTTATAGTGATGGATTGTTGAGCCCGGCTCTGTAAATCACCCTGAATTTGCCTGCTGTAAGCTGGCTTGCGGGTGCCGGGTGTATAGGAGAAAGCCCATATAAGGTCGCTGAAAATGTACCTTCTAAAATATAGGTGTCTTTAGTGATGAGTTCAACTTTTGTCAACACGACGGTATTTTCCTGTATGGGCATATTAACTGTAACGCTTCCCAGGTCTTTGTTTTTTGCAATCGGATAATAAAACACCCCGCTTTCAATCCCATGATCGTTTTTTGTCGACGGATAACTGCCTGGTACAATCCTATCGATGGCATGAAATGAGAGTTCGATCCTGGAACTGTCTTTGGCTTCTGCGGAGATCTGTAATTGCCGGCTTAAAGGTTTATACCTGACCTGGTACCCTTCACCTTCTTCTGACGGGTAACTTTCCCATAAAACGCCATTAATTTTCGCAGAAAAGAACTGAATTCCTATTTTTTCCTGATCCGCACCACTGTATCTTGTTCTCCCATGGCAGCAAACCAATAAAAACAAGGCGAAAAATCCGATTTTTAACGCAGTACCGATAGTTGATCTATATTTCATAAAATCTACATTTACCAGATAAACGTATGCCTAAACCCCAGGATTCCAAGGAAATAATCTACCAAATGGTATTAATAATCGTTAAAAGGATCAGGAAAAGACCACCTGTGTGGTTGTACCTTCCATCGTGCTGAAAATGTTCAGTCTGGCCCCGATCATTCCGGTCAGGTCTTTAACGATAAGCAACCCGTAGCCGGTCGACTTGCTTTTGATATCTACCTCATTGATCAATTCTTCGATTTTTTCTGCCGGGATCATTTCACCATGGTTTAAGATGGAAATGTATTGCTGCTTCTGTGCATTAATATTTGCCTGGATCGAGATCACGGTTTCGGCAAAAGCATTGTTCACTGCATTTTGCAGTAAATTCCGCAAAATGGTAAATAACAGGTTATAATCACTGTTCACGAACCGATAATCAAGCTTTCCGAGTTCTAACTTTAATTTTTTCCCCTCTGCCTGACCTTGCAGCAAGCGCATCACCTCCGCCAGTAAATGTTCCACATCTATCGCTTCATTATCCAGTTTGAAGTGTTCCATTTGGCTTTTCGACCATAAGAGCAGGTCTTCCATTGTGGCCAGTAAATTAGAAGAAGACAACATCAGTTCCCGCTGGTGTTGTGCTTTATTTTCTTCGGTCATTAAACCGGGCCTGGTATGCTGTAATTTAAGGTAGGTGAACAATTGGCTCACCGGGCTCCTCAGGTCATGAGAAATGATCCCGAATAATTTGGCTTTGGTCTGGTTGGCGGCGATCAGCTGTTCATTGATGATATCCAGTTGTTTGTTCTTTTTATCCAGCAACAAATTGGCTTTTTGTTTATTTCTAAAGTTTTGATACACCAATAAAATTGCGGCCAGCAAGAGGAGTGCAGCACCAATCAGCACCCAGCGGGTCTTTTTTTCCTGCTGTAGCTGCAGGTTTTTGGCATCATTCTCCTTATTTAACAAACCTATTTTCTGTTGCTTATATTCATTTTGAAAACGGGCCTCCATTTCGGCCAGGTTCAGGGAGATCTTACTTTGATTCAGAGAATCAGAAACCGAGGTGTATTTATTAAGATAACGCTTTGCCGTAAATTTATCACCAGAAAGGACAGTGACCTCCGTTATTGACTTTAGCAGTTCCGCATACTGTTCCTTATTGTAAATAGCAGAGCCATGCTCTGCCAGCTTATAATATTTACCTGCAAGGACATAGTTACCAAGCGCTTTGTAATAATCGCCATAAGAAAGGTTCACCGCAGAAGTCAACAGTTCATTGTTATCCAGTTTTGCCTGGTGGTCTGCTTTATCTATATAAGATTTTGCCAATGGATAAGCCTTGTCCTTCAGGGCCATTCCTCCAAGCTCCAGACTCGATGAAACCAGCTCTGACCATTTCCCAGGGCTCTTCTCTGCCGTACGATGCAAAAGATCATAATATTTTAATGCCTCGGCCTTGTTATGCAGGAGCACCTGAGCCCTGATGAGCTTTCCATAAGCCGTAATATCAAAAATGAGCGACTGACCCAAATACGGTTTTACTTCGTCTAAATATTGAAGGGCTTTAACGGGTTGCTTTAAATAAAGATAAATTTCGCCCACCATCATCAGTTTGACACCATAGTCCAGTTTGATTTTCATAGACTTTGTGCTATCCACAATCAGTTTGTGCAGCGCTACACTTTTCAAGAAATTGCTGAGTGCTATACTGTAGTAAAACTTTTGTTGCTGGTTGTACAGGCCGAGGTTAAAATATATGTCGCTTTTATTTTTTAAGGTATCTGTAGCATCTGCCACCTGTTTTAATTTCTGAGCCGCTTCATCTGCTTTACCCTGCATGCCCAGATAATGGTAAACGGCAATCAGGTTCCCCAGTGGTTTTAAGCTTTTCTCAACCAGACCACCTTTCAGTGCCTGATCGTATGCCTGTTCAAAATGGTCCTTTGCCCGTTTAAAATCCTGCCGGTAATAATAACCGTATCCGATAGCCTGGTTAAAAAGGAATTTATACCCATAGTCTTCTGGTTTTGTGAGCTTCAATCCTTCACTGCCTGTTTGTACAAGTAAACTCAGGCTTTCGGGCTTTCCTGTAAAAGCAGCAAGGGTAGTTTCACAGATTTTCTTTTTCTCGTTAAGCAATTTGTAATGCTGGTCCTGCTGACCAAAAGCATGTGGACAAGAAAGCGCAGACCATAATAACAGCAGGAAAATGGTTAACGTTTTTGAATACATATCATTTCTATTTAAATGTTCGTTTAGCTTCTTTCAGATGGGTCTTGCTTACTGGCAATATGGTGGTACCAACCTCTATATTTTTAACATTAAAGCGCTTTACTTTATCGATCGCAACGACATAGCTTCTATGGATCCGCATAAACTTGCCTGCCGGTAAAGATTCCAGAAAATGTGAGAGCGTGGTCAGTGTTAGATATACCTTTTTCTCCGTCACAATTTTTGTGTAATCGCCAAAGGCCTCGAGATATATGATTTCGCTGCTGCTGAGTTTTATCGTATTCAAGCCTTCTTTAAAGATGATTTCATCCTGTTTAAAAAGCACATCATAAGCACTGGCTTTTTGTTTAAGCATGGTGAAATCCTGCAGTCTTTGTATGGTGAGGTTAAAGCGCTGGGTTTCCAGGGGCTTTAAAATATAATCGAAGATTTTCAGTTCGAAACCATAGGGTGCATATTCCGGATAAGAGGTAATGATGATGCAGGCAGGCGAATAACTGTCAATTTTATCGAACAACTGCAGTCCGGTTATCCCAGGCATATCCACATCCAGAAATAAAACATCTGGCCGCAGTACCCTGATCATTTCCATTGCCGCTACCGCATTGGAAAAACTTCCCAATAATTTTAAGTGGTTAAAATTTCCCAATTCTGCTTCAACCGTTGTCCTATCCAGATAACTGTCATCAACGACAATACAACTCAAAGTGTTTAACATGACCACCAAGATAGCGATCTACCCTACCCATGCATAGTAAAAATCGACGGAATCAGATTGGATTATCGACGGATTTAAGGGCATGCCACTGGGAAGGTGTACATCCATAAAAGTGCTTAAATTCTTTAATAAAATGGTTCTGATCGAAGAAGCCATATGCGTAAACCAGCTCCTGCCATTTTACATTATGCTGCCTGCTTATAAAATTATGGATGTTATTAAAACGGACAATGCGGCTGAAGGTTTTGGGACTAAAACCTACTTTTTCCCTGAACTGATCACCAAGAGTGGTTGCGGAGATCCTCATATCACGGCAAAGATCCTCTACCCGCATAAGCCCGCGGTTATTCTGAATCTGCTCACAAGCATAAGCAATGCTGCTGACATCAAGCTTTGCCGTTGTGTCCAGTCGCTTCAACAGCCATTCTTCTAAAATAAGAAAGAGCTTTCCGGGAGAACCTGATGCCTCTTTCAGCCGCTCAATTAAAAGTGAAATACCTGGAAACAGCACCTCGATATTGGTAGCCACATTGGAAAAATGCCGTTGAGGAATGCCAAACAATTTAAAAGCACCGTAAGGTTTAAATACCACCTGGACAAAGGTCCTCGGAAAAATATCAAAATAACGTCCCTGGCTTAACATCCCTACAAAACAAAGCGGATAACCTGGCGTAATATCATCTCCCTTTTCCCGAAAATCATGCCGTTCATCTAAAACAAATGACATTTCGGTATGGTCTACCGGATAAAAATCAAGCGAAGTGATCCCTTCATGAATAATTCCCGGCCCGACATAGTTATACCCCTGCACATAGGGCTGTAGTGCCGGATGCGGAACAAATGCACAGATGTTTGGTTGGTTATCCATAGAAGATCCAGATTTCTACTATATAAAGATAATATTATACCTGAATATCTATAGAAAATTTAAATCAGCCTTAAATGGAAATCGCAGATAAAAACACGCCCGGCAAGTAGATACAATAGAGACTTAATGGTATAAGTTTACACACTCTTCCCGATCTGCATCCAAGAAAAATATGTTTTACTGAGCCTCAGAACCTTTAAGATTCAGCGATCAGAAAACATATTTTCATAAAAAGATCAATTAAAGCGGCATTAGCCTAACTCGCACATCTTCTGCGCCCTTAGAGAAAGACAAATCCCGATACATCTTTCTGAACTTTATCTAAATATCAACTGAGCAGTGAAGACCAGGTAAGTGGAAAAATAATGATAAATTTATAAGATCATACCTGCAAAATAAGAAAGACATACGATGGAGCCCGTAATCATTAAAAAATCCAGAGAGGGAGAAGAAAACACAAATATCGGTTGTTTGCTCATCATCATTGTCCCAATTATCTGGGCAGCATATGAGATCATAACTGCAAGGAACAGCTTTGATCGCTGGTTTTTCGCAGGCTTTATTGTGCTTCTTTTGCTAATGCCTCTGGAATATTTTATAGTTTCCAGACTGCCATTAGGTCCTTCAATTATTATCTCGAAAGAAGGCATTACCTTTTTTTCGAATATTAAAAGATACAGTGGCCTGGCGCTGGTGAGGAAATACTACCCTATTGAAGAAGAACTGATCTTATGGGACGAGGTGAAAGATTTCATACTGAATACCCGCTATGAAGAAAGACCCAGCGGCGATCAGGGGGGTACGATGATCATCAGGCTTGATACCCTCATTATGGTTGGTGCCATGGACAAAAAGGATCATTACCACTCAATACCAAATTTAACCTTATCTCCAGAGCAGATTCTTTCTCTTTGCAAAGAGTTTCATGCAGCATATAAAAGTCTGCCAAAACGCAGCATCATCAGTTAAGGGTAACTCAGTTAATTTACCTGCACATCTTCTGCTTCCTTAAAAAAAACAACTCCCGATTCATCTTTCTGAATTTGAGAGGACACCTATCTGTAATTGCTTTAAAACAAACTATAAAGCAACCCCGACATTTATAATTTTTATATAGGAATTCTTAACTTTCAAAAATCTTAATCAATAAAATTTATTTATAGATGGAGCCCAAAGAAATTTTAAAACAACATATTGCAAAAACAGCTTCGTTAACTGATGACCAGCTTGCCTATGTTTTTTCTCATTTTAAACTGCAGTCATTTAAAAAAGGCCAGTCTATAATCACAGCCGGGGATGTGGTAGACTGCGAATACTTTGTGCTTTCCGGCTGTTTAAAGTCTTTCTATATCAACGATGCCCTGAAAATGTTTATTCTTCAGTTTGCTATGCCTACCTGGTGGACCTCTGATTTCAATGCATTATATAACCATACCAAAGCTACCATCAATGTTGACTGTATTACAGATGCAGAAGTGCTTTGCATTACCAATAGTGACAGGGAAAAGATCTGCTCCGAACTCCACAATGTAGAGCATTTTTTTAGGTGGAGAACCAATAAGGGATATGTTGCGACTCAAAAAAGGCTGCTTTCCTTTATGAACAATAATGTAAAATACCGGTACGAAGAGCTTTTGAAACTTTACCCTGAACTCTACAACATCGTTCCTAAAAACCTGATTGCGGCATATTTAGGTGTTTCAAGAGAAACTCTTAGTCGGCTATACCATGCTTGAGTGTGACCTGGATCACATAAATTATAAGTTATTTCAAATGTGATGTAGGTCACACAGCTACCCGAATTTTCCTTCCGTACTTTGTTTGGTAATTAAAAATACAAACAAAATGGAAACTAAAAAATTTAAAATCGTAAGTACCCAAAGCAATATTGATTGGGTAGGCAAAAAAGTAACAGGCGCACACAATGGCACAATAGCTTTTAAGGATGGTGAACAATTCGCCGGTCCTCTGGCCTCTGATGATTTTGAACTGAATGTAAGTATAACCGCTAAAGCTGCTTAAAAGGAAGTTTTAACTCAAAAAATTAAAGCCATGCCATACGTAAAAATAGAAGTAACCCGTGAAGGCGTTACAAGAGAGCAAAAGCAAAAACATACAAGGAGTAACTGACTTGTTGAGTGATGTTTTGAATAAAGACCCACAATTGACCTTCGTAGTGATCCAAGAATATGACCTGGATGACTGGGGTCACGCGGGGGAACAGGTATCAGTGCTGAGAGAAAAAGGTATTACTGCTGAAAGAAAAAAATAGAATGAAAACGCAAACACCGGCGCCATCATCAACGTAGATGGCGGTATAGGGGCCGGCCGTAACTTGAATTAAAATGAAAACCTTTTTATTAACAACTTTTTTTGCCTGCGCATTGTTGGTATTAAAAGCACAAAATTCAAACAAAATGAAAAATAATCAGAAAGATTCATTAGCAATTACCCAGATATTGGAGACTTACTATTTCAAAGGAATCTATGAAGGTAATATTGGCACCCTGGGAAACATTTTTCATCCCGGTGCCTTATTGTTCGGGGATGTGAAAGGACAGCCTTATGCTAAAACCCTTGAACAGTACCTTGACGGGGTTGCTAACCGTCAAAGTCCGAAAGATTCCGGCAAACCTTTTAAAGGGACGATCATTTCTATTGATGTGGTGAACTCGATAGCCGTTGCCAAAGTACAGGTTAAAATGTACGATTTTAATTATGATGAATTCCTGTCGTTTCATAAAATTGATCACCGCTGGCTGATCGTTAATAAAATGATCAGCGATGTAGCCGAATAAATTTAAAGTTATGTGGTACAAAACAAAAGCATCCGGAATATTGGGCATTGAATATCCCATCCTTCAGGGGCCGTTCGGGGGCAACCTGTCATCTGTTAAGCTGGTATCAACCGTATCAAACGCCGGGGGACTTGGGGGGTATGGGGCCTATAGTTTAAGTCCTCAGGAGATTATTGAGGTTGATGAGCAGATCAAAGTGGTTACCAATAAGCCTTACAATATTAACCTGTGGGTGTCGGATATGGATGCCGTGGATGGTACAGTTTCAGACGGGCAGTTTAAACAGGCGCAACAATTATTCAAGCCCTATTTTGATGAGCTGGGGATCGGGTTGCCAGAAAAACCTCAGCCGTTCCAATCCCGGTTTGAAAACCAGGTGGAGGTGATCCTGCACCAACGGCCACCGGTATTCAGCTTTATGTTTGGAATCCCATCTGCGGTGATCCTTGAACAATGCCGCAGATTGGGTATTGTTACCGCAGGAGCAGCAACTACGCTTGATGAAGCCATAGCACTGGAAGCAGCCGGGGTTGACCTCATCATCGCTTCGGGTTTTGAGGCTGGAGGGCATCGTCCATCGTTCCTGGCGACGGCGGAATCATCCACTACCGGTACTTTTGTATTGTTGCAGCTGATCAAAGAAAAGGTGAAGACCCCGGTTATTGCTGCAGGTGGGATCGCCAGCGGAAAGGGTGTTGCTGCTGCATTGGCGCTTGGCGCCGATGCTGTACAGATCGGTACTGCTTTCCTGGCGACTGACGAATCAAATGCTACAGCTGTGCACCGGCAAATGCTGTTTTCAGATGCGGCTAAGTATACTACTTTATCGCGGGCATTTACGGGGCGGCTTGGCAGGGGAATAAACAGCCGCATTGCAGAAGACCTGGTGCATAGAGAGAAAAATTTCCTGCCATTCCCTCTGCAAACACAGTTTATGTCGCATTTAAGAAAAGCGGCTATTGAACAGGAAAAATGGGATATGATCTTATTCTGGGGCGGCCAGATAGCACCGGTCCTGAAACACACACAAGCGGAAGAATTGATGAAGTCAATAATAGTAGAAACTACAGCATATTTTGATTATTTAAAAGCTTGAAATAAACGTTTATCTCAAGTAGAGATAGTTTTAAGGCTATTTTGACGAGCATTGGGGCAATTCCGCCTATTTTTAATTCTCCTTTAATCAGAATTTTAAGCCATTATAAATTTAAGATGCATAACATATGACAGCGTCAAGAACATTAAAAACAGCATAATATGAATCTAAGAAATAATATCGGCGGTATGCCAGCACTAGGATTTGGCACGTTGATTCCGGATGCAGCAACAACAATAAGTGCTACCAGGTACGCGCTGGAAGCGGGATTTCGGCACTTCGATTGCGCTGAACGATACCGAAACGAAATTGAAGTGGGCGAAGCCTTAAAGGCAGGCATGGCTGCCGGAGGCATTGCACGGGAAGAGCTCTTTGTTACAACAAAGTTGTGGAACACCAATCACCGGCCCGAACGTGTGGAAGCAGCATTTGAGGCAAGTCTGAACAGACTACAGCTCGCCTACATAGACCTCTATCTCATCCACACTCCTTTTGCGTTTCAGCCAGGAGAAGAGCAGGATCCAAGGGATAAAAATGGAAACGTAATTTACGATCGCGGGGTAAGTTTACTCGACACGTGGAGGGCGATGGAAGATCTGGCAGATGGCGGCAAATGCAGGGCTATCGGACTTTCCGACATTAGTTTGAAGGAACTGTTGCCGATCTACGAATCAGCTAGAATCAAGCCATCCGTAGTTCAGGTGGAATCACACCCCTATTTGCCTGAAACTGAACTTTTCGAATTCTGCCAGGAGAAGAACATTGTATTTTTGGCTTTCGCGCCATTGGGGCATGGCATAAGGCCAGGACTTCTTGAAGATCCAATCATTTTGAAGATTGCCTCAGAAGTAGAAAAGACGCCGGCGCAAGTATTGTTAACATGGGCTATCCAACGTGGTACAGCTTTGCTCACGACACCTAAAACTGCGGCCCGCGCAAAAGAAAACTTCGATATCTCTCCCCTACCCGAAGAAGCCTTTGATGAAATTAACCGCATTCAGACCCGACAGAGATTGAATCAAGTAGTGAATACTGGAATTCCTGGGTTCATTCCACAGCGGGATCAGAAATGAAAAAACAATACGAGCCATGCTAACCGACCTTCTCGACAAAGATCTAAGAATTGCCTTTTGTGGAATTAATCCCGGATTAAAATCTGCGCGAGAAGGGCATCATTTTTCCGGACGGGGCAACCGTTTCTGGAAAACCCTTCACCAGGCTGGTTTCACGCCTTATGAAATCAATCCAATAGATGATGCAAGCATTCTCAGTTTTGGTTATGGCCTGACTACCGCTGTGGCCAGGGCAACCGCCCGAGCAGATGAACTTTCTATACATGAATTCGCCTGCGCAATCGAAGCTTTTAAAAATAAAATGACTCGTTTTCAGCCACAATATATCGCCTTCCTGGGCAAAGCAGCTTATATGGCCTTTTCTGGGAAAAAGGATGTGCTTTGGGGTCTTCAGACAGAAAAATTCTGCGGGGCATTTGTCTGGATACTGCCTAATCCAAGTGGGCTAAACCGTGGATTCACGCTTAATGACCTTGTAATTTATTATAGTGAGCTGTACCGGGCTATTTCCTCTGGTTTTTAGCATACGCTACAACCTCAGCGAGACTACCTCGAAATATAAATAACGCCCGCTTTTTAAAATTAGCAGGTGCATTTTCTTCCTTTAAAAACCTCATTTAAGAACGAGATTAAGAGATTACTGGCTCGAGCCTCAGAACCTGTCAGTTCAGCGATCAGAAAACATTTTTTCAATATAAACACTCAGAATTAAAAAGATCTTTTACATTTGCATAACCAGTTATGTAATTGATTATTCTTATGGATTTATTTAAAAGAACAGGCAAAATGGCTTTAGGAAGCCGGCTAAGACTCATGACCGCAAGAATCACAGATGATGCAGCCAAAGTTTACGAACTCTACAGTGTAGAATTTGCACCAAAATGGTTCCCTGTATTTTTCGTTCTTGCAGAAGACGGAGGAAAAACCATTACTGAAATTGCAGGCGAGATCGGTCATTCTCAACCTTCAGTGAGCAAGATCGTCCAGGAACTGATCACCGCAGGATTAGCGCAGGAAAACATGGAGTCACCAGATAAACGAAGGAACATCGTTGCTCTGACAGAAAAGGGAGTAGAAATATCCGCCCTCATGAAGATTCAATATGCCGATGTAGATGCCGCTATCGAAAGCATCATTTCAGAAGCCAGACAAAACCTTTGGGAAGCTATTGAAGAATGGGAATTTCTGCTGGACCAGAAATCTCTGCTCAGAAGAGTACAGGAACAAAAGAAACTCCGGGAAAGTCAGTCCGTAAAAATTGTAGCCTATGAAGAAAAATATCAGACAGCCTTCAAAGCACTCAATGAACAGTGGATCTCTACCTATTTTAAAATGGAGGAAGCAGATTACAAGGCACTAGACAATCCCCAAACTTATATCCTGGACAGAGGCGGAAAAATATTTGTAGCATTATATGAAAATAAGCCTGTGGGCGTCTGTGCGCTCATCAAAATGGATGAACCGGATTATGATTTTGAGTTGGCAAAGATGGCAGTATCTCCCAAAATCCAGGGAAAGAATATTGGCTGGTTACTTGGCCAGGCAATTGTGCAGGCGGCAAAAGATTCAGGGGCATCCAAAATATACCTGGAGAGCAATACCATATTAAAGCCAGCAATCAATTTATACCAGAAGCTCGGGTTCGTGAAAGTAGTAGGCCGTTCTACCCCATATGCACGCTGCAATATCCAAATGGAATTAAAATTAGCATCTGTATAGCCATATCCCTATAATACCGTTTGTCATGGCTGCCGAATAATGTTTATATTTCAGCTTTAAAAAAACATGACATCATTGAAGCAGTTGAAGCCTCTTTTTATAGGTACGGGGCAGATTATGTTACAGGAAAATGCTGTGACGGGCTTATTTTTTCTTGCTGGTATCTTTTGTGGCTCAGTTGTAATGGGCTTGGCAGCGTTGCTCGCGGCGCTTATTGGAACATATACCGCTAAATTGTTTAAATATGATAAGGAAGAGATCAATAGCGGCTTATATGGTTTTAGTGCTGTTCTTGTAGGCGTAGCATTGACTTGTATGTTTCAACCAGGTATCACGGTATGGCTGGGCATCCTGGCAGGCTCTTTTCTAGCAGCTGTTATTCAGCATTTTTTTATCGTTAAAAAGATTCCGGCTTTTACTTTTCCATTTATTGTGGTGACCTGGGTTTTGTTGTTTATCTTTTCTTCTTTTCCTTCTCTGGGTGTGCAGCCAGTGGAAGACGGCGGGCTGACCAATGCGAACGGTTTTACTGCCGTTTTCCTCGGATATGGACAGGTTATTTTTCAAAGCACCGTCTGGGCTGGTGTTCTGTTCTTTATTGGGGTATTGATTTATAGCCCTCTTGCTGCTATTTATGGTTTGACAGGTGCAGCTTTCAGTGCGCTTCTTGCCTACGGAATGCATGAACCTGTTGGGGATATCTACTTAGGATTGCTGGGCTATAATGCAGTTTTATGTGCAATTACTTTTGCAGGCAGGGAATTCCAGGATGTTTTGCTGGCGTTCTTGTCTGTTATACTTTCGGTTATGATTGTTGTGTTGATGAGAAGACTTAACCTGCCGGGGTTGACTTTTCCGTTTGTATTGGCTACCTGGATTACATTGCTATTAAAAAAAGTAATCTACGGCAACGGTGCTAATCAATAGCTGTGGCATACCATCCTTGGGGCTACGAAGGCGCTATTTTGAAAATAAGGCGAAATACAGGTATGCACCCAAAAAAAAAGAATCTGTGTCTGAGAGAATGCCTTTTGAGGTTTGCGAGCTTTTTCAGCTCGCCTAACATCAGGCAGCATTCGACCAGACCACATTCTTTTTTTTATCAATAAAAACTACAACTTCGTTTTCCTGTTCAGCGCTTCCAGATAATAATAATCTCCATAAGACAAAGGAACATCAACCTCACTGTTAGAAGGTTTAGATCCTGTACTGTGCAATAAGATAAATCCCTTTGCCGTCCCTGCAGGCGCAATATAATCCGTACTTAAACTGTACAAGATCTTATCCGCCTTCTTCAAATAATCAACTTTATTGGCCTTACTATAACCACTAAGCTCGTACAACGCAGAAGAAATCACAGCAGCAGCAGAAGCATCCCTGGGCTCATTCGGAATACCAGGCGCATTAAAATCCCAGTAAGGAACCAAATCCTTAGGCATATTCGGATGGCTGAAAATATAATGTGCGATATGTTCTGCCTGCTTCAGATAAGCCACATTATGCGTATAGCGGTAACACATGGTGTACCCATATAAACCCCAGGCCTGCCCCCTGGCCCAGGCAGACGCATCACTATATCCCTGATGTGTTGTCCTCTTCAAAACCGCTCCGGTATTCGGATCGTAATCCACTACATGATAAGAACTATAATCTGCCCGGAAATGATTTTTCATCGTTGTATTGGCATGACTCACCGCAATTTTGTAAAAAGAAGAATCTCCGGTCAGCCTTGTCGCTTCAAATAACAATTCCAGATTCAGCATATTGTCAATAATGGTTGGATTCACCCATTTGTCCCGGCTGTGGTCCCAGGAACGGATCACGCCGGTTTTGGGATTAAAACGCGTAGACAGCGTTTTCGCAGATTCAATCAGGACCTCCCTGTAATGCGCATCCTTAGTCAGCTGATATCCTGTTCCCACACTACAATATACTTTAAAGCCCATATCATGGGTGGTTCCATTATCTTTTTCCTTTTCAATGGCTGCCGTAAACTGTTTCGCCTCTGCCATTCTCTTTGCAGAATGATCATTCGCATATAAATACCACAACACCCCGGGAAAGAAACCACTGGTCCAGTCTTTTGAAGCCACCAGCTTCAATTCCCCTTTTTCTAATGTCCTTGGCGACACCAGGCCGACATTCTTGTTCCCTGCCAGTTCTTTCAGCATCAGGTCTGTTTGCAATTCAGCATGCTGAAAGGCTTTTTTTATATTTACTTTTTGTGCATTTGAGGAATTCACCCCTCCTATAAACAAGCCCGCTGCAAGCGCGGCGATGTGTATATTCTTCATCCTGTTCTTTTTTTGGTCTCTATTTGGTCATTTGTTTAAAGGTAACTTTTCCAATGGTATTTGGCATACCTTTTTGTGCAGCAGCAATCTGGCCTTTAATCCCGCCATCCTTTTGCCTTTCTACACGTATCTCCCTGAAAGAATATTGTCCCTTTTCATAGTTATAGCTTTCCCCGTCATCATCATACAACCTATAACGACCAGGCTGTTCTCCGTAATACCTGATTTCCAGATCCGTTTTTTCCTTCGCCCCAGGCACATGTAATCTTGGCTGCATCATAGGAATCACCGCTCCATCCTTCACATAGACCGGAATCTTATTCAAGCCAGGCGTTACCGTAATCACCTCCCCGTTACCTGCATAGGCACCGGTAAAGAAGTCATACCATTTTCCTTTGGGAAGAATGACCTGTCTGGTGGTTTGCCCGGTAAATAAAGGTGCCACCAATAAACTTTCCCCAGCCATGTACTGGTCCTTGATTTCCTTACTCACGGCCTCAGCATAAGGGTTTTCTTCCAGGTTGGTATTCCCCTTCACTTTCACCACTCCTGTAGAGAAGCCTTCCTCTAATGACATGCCCCTAAAGGGCGGCATGCCTTCAAAATGATACTTTGCAAATTCCGAATACCAGTAAGGTAACATTTGCATCCGCAACAAGGCCATTTCTTTTACCTGCTCAGCCACTTCCGGGAAAGACCAGGGTTTGGTACTGCTGGACCAGGCATTAATCATCGCCATAGGTGAAAAAACAACGGTCTGCATTCTCCGGAGCCATTCTTCTGGTGTTTTAGAGGCCCTCACTTCCGGCGTCCACAATACCCCGGAGTAACCGCTGTTGATCAGCGCTGTAATGAAATCTTCATGATTATAATAATCATCATAAATCACATAAGGGAAAGCATTCGCCCCGCCATTAGAAGCCCTCACCAATCCATAAGTTCTTTTATTGAGCTTTCTGAACATTTCTGTACTGTAGCGCTGCATCAGCACACCGTAAGTTTGACGCATCTGCTCAGCACTCATTCCCGATGGAAAAGTCGCTACATCCGGCCACAGATAATGGTCATAACCATCCACCTCATCAATCTTATAACCACTTACCCCCAGGCTAACCTGGTCTTGCTGCATCTGGCCAAACAGAATATCCCTGGCTTGAGGCGTCAGCAAATCAGGTACTACGCCATTCCAAACCGTATGAGAACCGGTAAAAGGCAATATATTTTTATAAAAAGGCGCATCTGGCGAAACATAAGGATTGGTCCACAAATTGATCCGCACGCCTTTATCCAGCATCGTCTTTACAAAAGTTTTAGGATCAGGATAACGCCCTTTGTCCCATTCAAAGGTACAGGGATAAGCTTTACTCTGCCAACCGGGTTCCAGCCCAATAAAGTCCAGCGGATACCCATTCCTTTCAAATTCGTTTACCTCCTTTTCTACATCTGCAGCCGTAGATAACGTTTTTACACGCTGCGTAAATCCAAGGCCCCATCTTGGGGGCAATGGTCCTCCTCCCATAAAGAGGTTATAACGTTTAATGGCGTCTATAGGCTTAGGTCCTGTAAAAACAAAGAATTCCAATCCCTCGGCAGCCACCAGAATTTCTACCGCATCAGAATAAGGCCTGGAAGACCAGCTCTTATCTGTATTCCGGTCTTTCGGTACGGCAGGCGTTTCACTGTCCTTACGCACAGCAGAACCAACATACATATTGATATAACGGGCCGTATTGATAAAAACTCCATAACCCTTAGAAGACACATAAAAAGGCACCGGGGCATGTGTACGCCCATTGTCTTTACCGCCAAAATGATCTACATGCAATTGCAGGACCTTTCCCCGCTGATGAATGGTCTGGAAGTTAAGCCCAAGGCCATAAATCTGCTCTCCTTTTTCCAGAGGAAAACGCAAATAGGTCTTTCCATCTATGATTTGAGTATGAATGGCCTCTTTAGCCATGGGAAAATCTACATAGGGAAGTTTAGAAAGTGCGCTTGCATTAGCGGTTGCTCCCGAGGCTTTGATCAGGTCATAGGCTTCAGGCTTTCCAGCTATCCCCTTCCACACGCCAGGTTCTACTTCATTCCAGTTCAATCCCTGTGCATGAACAGCCGCACAAGGGCTGATGCATAAAAAAACGATTAGTAATCTACGTCGAATGCTCCACATGAAAAATACAGTTTAAATCTCAAAGAAAGGACTTCCCCTTTATGATTTTTAAACAATATACGCCAGTCATTCAACTATATTGGCATTTGACCGGAAGCTTCTGCTGCTTTTTAGCTGTTGATATAACTTTCCAAAGCGTTGATGGTATGCTTCTGATCTTCAATAATGAACTTCACCACATCTCCGATGGATACCATGCCTGCAATCAGGCCTTCGTGCACCACAGGTAAATGCCTGATGTGCCTGTCGGTCATGGTCTGCATGCAGGATTCTATAGAGTCCTGGTATTTTACAGTAACCGGATCAGCGGTCATCACTTCAGAAATCAGGGTATCCTGTGAAGATTTTCCATGCAGAATGATCTTTCTGGCATAATCGCGTTCGGTAAAAATGCCCTGAAGTTTTTGTCCATCCAAAATAAGCAAGGCACTGATGTTTTTTTCCATCATGACTTTGAGGGCTTCTAACACAGAAATTTCTGCAGGAACTGAGTAAACTTCTGCTGATTTGGTACTGAGTAACTGTTGAACTGTCTTCATATGCCTGGAATTTGATATTAAATTTAATAAAAAAATAATTCAATTCAAAATCAGAAAGGCATACAAAATATTGACGATCAATCGCTTTACACCATCAAAATCTTCCTATCTTTTAGAATTCGCATATTTCTTTGGTGTAATTCCAAACTGCTTCTGAAAACTTCTCGTAAACTGGGCCTGAGAATTGAAACCAATCATTGTTGCAATTTTGTAGATCTTATAATCGCTCTCCACCAGCAGCGCCGCTCCCTTTTTCAAACGACTGATATTGATTAAGGCATGAGGGCTCAAATTGGAAATGGTTTTTATTTTCCGGTACAAAGTGGGGCGGCTCATATTCATCGCCTCCGCCAGATGATCTACATCAAACAAGTTTCCAGCCATATGTTTGTTGATCACTTCCTCCAGCTTATCCAGGAAGAGTTTATCATTCTGATTATGGGCCAGACAATGCAGGTGGGCCACCGGCGAACTGGCATAATGGCTCCTCATTTTCTCTCTGGCCGCCAACAGATTATGCACTTGCGATAAGAGATGTTCAGGAGAAAATGGTTTTTCAATATAAGCATCTGCCCCCGACTCCAGTCCTTCTATCCTCGAATGCAGATCATTGCGCGCAGTGAGCAGAATAACGGGGGTATGGGTATAATCTGCATTCTCCTTTATCCTGCGGCACAATTCAAATCCATCCATACCCGGCATTACCACATCACTGATCACCAGCTGAATATTGGCATCCTCCATCATATCCTGTGCTTTATCTCCATCAGCAGCCTGTAACACCTGATAATCCCTGGCCAGCACACCTGCAATAAATGTCCGTACATCCTTATTGTCCTCTACCAATAATAAGGTAGCCCGTGGATGAACCCCACTTTCTTTGTCGCTCTCGCTTAAAACCTCATTTTCCAGAGGAGACTGTACTTTCTCAATAATAAATTCTTTATGGTGATGAAGCGGGAGCTCCAGCACAAAAGTGTTCATCTGCTCATCACTGAACTCCATATTCAAATGCCCTTCATGAAGCAAGGCCAGTGACCGGGCCAGCGGCAAGCCAATGCCTGTCCCATTATTCTTATTGCCTATTCTGAAAAAAGGCTCAAATATCTTTTCGCGCAAACGCTCGGGAATCAACTGTCCGTCATTCTTGATTTCAATCCTAAAATCCTGCCCGGCGGGGCAAAGGCGGATCAGTACTTTTTTAGCCGCATACTTTACAGCATTGTCCAATAGATTACTTAAAATTTTATTGAGCGCCTCCGGATCAGCATAGGCAAAAAGCATTTCTTCCGGAAGGTCTATGGCGAAGGAAATACCTTTCAATACGGCCGTTCCCTGGAACTGCAGATAATTTTGTTCCAGCAATTCTGAAATATTAACCAATACAAAGTTCAGACTAAATCCCTTCTGTTCCGTCTTTCTGAAATCCAGCAGCTGATTGGTCAGTTCCAGGAGCCGGTTGGTATTTTTCTCCATCGTGAGCAGGCTGCCCTGTATACCAGACTGATGCCCGGATTGTTTCATTACATCTTCCAGAGGGCCCTTGATCAGGGTAAGCGGAGTTCTGATCTCGTGGGTCAGGTAAGTGAAAAATTCTATCTTGGCCCGGTACACCTCTTTCTCCTTCTCCACCTCCAGCGCTTCAAATTTTTGTCTGTTCCTCGCTTCTGTCCTTTGATGATAATTCCTCACCAGATAGTAAACCATCCCTGTTAAGAGAACAATATAGAAAGCAAATGCCCAATTGCTGGCCCAGAATGGCGGCAGCACCCTGATTTTCAGTACAGTTATTTTACTGTCCCATCGTCCTCCATCGGAAGAAGCCTGGACCATAAATTCATAAGATCCGGGCAGCAGTTTTGTGAAATAGACTTTCTGGTTGTTTTTCAGATGTGTCCATTTCTTATCCATACCCTCCATTTTATACCGATACTCCGTCATCTCCGGAGCGGTATAACTTAATGCAGAAAAATCAATATTAAAGGTAGACTGTTCATACTTAAGCGTGATCTCATCAGTAAAATTAATCGACTTGCTCAACGGAGAGTTTTCTTTATGAATAGGCAGGTCCTGGTTGAACACCTGGAAATTGGTGATGTATACCGGTGGTGTAAAATTGTTTTTAATAAAACAGTTTGGGTCGAAGCGGATAAAGCCCTTTAAACTCCCAAAGTACATCCGCCCATTGCTGTCTTTAAAACCCGAACTGTAATTAAACTGGTCACCCAGCAAGCCGTTGGCATTGGTATAGGATTTCGTACTGCCTGTTGAAGGATTAAAGCAAACCAAACCTTTTGAAGTACTGATCCATAGAAGATGTTGCTGATCTTCCAATATATTATAGAATACATTGCTGGGAAACCCATCTTTCTTTTCGTATACGCTGAATTTCCTCCTTTTTTCATCCAGCCTGCACAGTCCGTTTTCTGTACTGACCCAGAGCCTGTCCATATGATCCAGGAACAAGCCATTAATAGAATTACTGCTCAGGCTGTTTTCGTCCTTAGGGTCATTTTTAAAATAACCGGTTTTTCCGGTAGAAGGATTATAAAAATACAACCCATCCCGTAAAGTAGCCGCCCAGAGTGTGCCTTTAGGATCTTCCAGAAGCGCAGCATAATGATAATAGGCAGGAAACTGGGGCAATTGCGTAAAATCATTGCTTGCCCGGTTGTACTGGTGAAGACCTGCAGAGGTTCCAACCAGGATTTTACCGGCTCTTGTTTTACAGAGACTTTCAATAAAATTACTTTTCAAATTTCCAGGCCCGGGTCCGGCCACATAATGCCGAATCACTTTGCCGGAGGGAATATCCAGAACATCAAGACCACGTTCAAAAGTCCCGATCCAGAGTTCTTTTCCATCGGCCAAAAGTCCGTGAATATTGTAATGGGAAACACTGCCTGATTTTTTATCCGGGCTAAAATGTTCGAAATGCCCATTTTGCGGATTAAACTTATTCAATCCCCCATCTTCTGTACCAATCCAGAGGTGTCCGAAGTCATCCCTGGTGATCTCTCTGACAGCATTTCCGTAAAGGGAATTGGCACCTTCATTAAAAAAGAATTTCTCAAAGGGCATATAGGGTTTTGGATAATAGTTGAGCCCACCAAAATAGGTTCCCAGCCAGATCCCTCCTTCTTTATCTTTACAAAAGGTATATACCGCATTATCCGAAATTGAATAGGGATCGCCATGCTTCTTACGCAAATTCAGGTATTTACCCGTAGCCATATTGTAAATAAACAGACCTGATTCTGTGGCAATCCAATATTCCTGTTCAGAATAGCGTATAAAATCGCGGGCATAAATCTCTGTCTGATCAACCGGGCTATAGGTCAGGATGTCTTTGTAGGTTTTGGTGCCGAGATCAAAAAGTTTCACACCCTGATTGGAAGTCCCTACCAGCAAACTGTTTTGCCCGGTATCGTAAATTTTATCTATCCAGTTTGAAATGACAGGTTTAGACTGATGAAAAACATTATAGGCTTTAAACGAATTGTGCCGGGAATCGTATTGCTGCAGATCCCCCCAGGCGGTGGCTATCCATACTTCTCCATTTGTACGGATACAAATAGAGGTCGCATTAAAAAATTCCCGCTCCTGGTAGGTTTCCACTGTACCCGTTTTCTGGTTGTACCGGCTCAGGTTATCCCCTGCGATATACCAGATATTTCCATCACGGTCTGCTTTAACATCCCGGATATCACTGTTCAGGGAAGGTTTCAGTAAAGTAAATTCTTCTGTTTCAGCATTGTACTGATACAATCCCTTCAGGGTTCCTACCCAGATGACTTTATGCTGGTCTTCATAAATGCTGTGGATGAAATTGCTGCCTATACTTTTTGGGTTCTTCTTGTCATTTCTGAACACTTTAAAAGTATAGCCGTCAAATTTGTTCAGCCCATCTTTGGTACCGAACCACATAAATCCCCTGCTGTCCTGTATACTACAGATTACAGAATTATAGGAAAGACCGTTTTCTGCCCGGTAACTTCTAAAACTATAAGACTGTCCGATGGCCTGGCCTATAGACACCATACAGAGGAGCAACAGGAAAATTGTTCTTTTCAAAATCGGGGTTTAATTTGGTTCAGTTTAAAGATACAGATCAAATGCTGTAATTCTAAAAACATCTTTAGAAATCGCCCTCAAACCGCTTTATTTAACGAATTATGAGCGGATTTGACAAAAAGTTGATCCGTATAATCAAAAAATATTAACTCCTTTTGGGTTGTCGTTCGGCTGTTATAGAGTTTCGTCCGGCAAACATATAACCAAATTAAACCTAAAAGATTATGAACAATTATTTACTGCAGCGACAGGAAGCTGGTGCGGGTATCAGGGGCCTTTTCAGAAGGAAAATCCTCCCGGTGCTGAGCTTCGTCTTTCTCCTTTTATTTTTCTGCATGCCAGGCAAGGCTCAAAACACCTCGACCATAACAGGTAAGGTCATGGACCAGAATGGGAATCCGCTTCCTGGTGCAATTGTGAAATTGAAAAACACGACAATAGGTACAATGACAGGTGCAGAAGGGAATTACAGCATCCAGGTACAGGAGCCAAAAGGAACTCTTGTTTTTTCTATGGTCGGATATACCACACAAGAGATTGATATTTCCGGACGTAAGACCATTGATGTAAAATTGACAGAGGAATCCAATGCCCTTAATGAAATTGTGGTGGTTGGTTATGGTACGCAGTTAAAGAAAGACCTCACTGGTGCCATATCCGTGGTCAAAGCAAGTGATGTACAGAAGAAACAAGCGACAACAGTTGCTGAAGCACTTCAGGGCCAGGCTTCCGGAATTAAGGTCCGTGGAGGCGGCCAGCCGGGATCTGAGGCGCAGATCCAGATCAGAGGGCTTAAAAATCTCACAAGCAGTAATCCATTATATGTTATTGACGGGCTGATCACTTCAGCTAACAGGGATTTCAATCCAAATGATATTGAGTCAATACAAATTTTAAAAGATGCATCCGCAGCTGCAATTTATGGATCAAGAGCAGCAAATGGGGTCATTATTATCACGACAAAAAAGGGAAAAGACGGTCCTTTACAAATTGATTTTTCCGGAAAAACCAGTCTGCAGACCATTCCCCGGTATAAGCTGGCGGGTACAGAAGAATTTTCAAGACTCAACTATATGGCTTATGACAATGCCAAGGTGACCAGACAGCAACTGGACCTGTCCATAAATACCGATTGGCAGGACGCAGCGTTCAGAACAGGCAACATGCAAGATTATACGGCAAGCTTTTCAGGAGGTGGAAAAAGCAGTTCATTCCTGGTCTCGGCTGGTTATTTCGGCAATAAAGGTACTGTAATCAGCACTGGCTTTGACCGGTACAGTTTACGTGTGAACACACAGGGTTCCAAAGGAATCTTCAGCATAGGTGAGAGCCTGGCCATAACGAATTCAAAAGCTGATGAAATGTCCGGAAATCCGATCATTGATGTGATCAGGTTACTGCCTACTATTCCGGTATATAATCCCGTCAATCCTGGAGGATATGGTTATGGCAACGAAGCCAAGGCCAGGACCTTTGGCACCAATCCGGTAGCTATTGCAGATCTGGAAGACCGGAGCAATGAAAACCAGCGGATCCGCGGTAATATCTGGTCGGAACTCAAATTTCTACCCTGGCTGAAATACAGGCTTAACCTTGGCTACGAAAGCAGCAACGATCATTATGCATACCTTAGAAAACAAGGGAGCTGGACGTTGAACCAGCCTTTAGATCCCGCCATCGCAAACGAGAACCGTGCAGCTTTCTCTTCAAAACTGATTGAGCATACCCTGGCCTTTAATAAGGAATTTGGAAAGCATAGCCTAAATGCTGTGATTGGTCAATCCTACCAAAGGGATGATTATGCACAGATATGGGGTCAAAAACGAAACTTGCTTGTGAACCCTGACGGAGGCTACTTTAATGTACTTGATCAGGGGAATGAAGGATTAGTTGGTGGCTATAAAACACGTGCAGATATCATTTCTTATTTTGGAAGGGCGGAGTACAATTACGCAGATAAGTACTTATTAAATGCGGTGATCAGAAGGGATGGAAACTCGCGTTTCGGATCATCATACAGATGGGAGAACTATCCTTCCGTTTCCGGTGCCTGGAGGATCAGCAAAGAGGATTTTTTTAAGGCTACCTGGATCAATGATCTGAAAATAAGAGCAAGCTACGGCACGCTTGGAAGTGCAAATATTGGTCCTTATGATTATATAGCCATTATCAATACCTTTTCAAATATTGCAATGGGTACTGATCAGCATACAGAATATGGTGCAACGCAGGTTAAACTGGCCAATAAGGATTTACACTGGGAAACCCTTACGCAACAGAATTATGGTTTTGATGCGGCCTTCTTAAACCATAAACTTTCAGTAACTGCTGAATATTTCATTACCAAGACAAAAGATGTCCTTTTTGGATTTCCTATTGCCCTGACAACTGGGAACGATGGTGGCAATCCGCTGGTCAATGGCATAACGCTTGGGAATAAAGGATTTGAGCTTTCAGCGGCTTATAAAGACGACGACCATGCTTTTAAATATAGCGCAGGGGCCAATTTAACCCTTCTTCGCAACAAGGTCTTAGATCTTGGCTATAACCGCAACAATACCTATGTAGGAAATACGGTTACCGAAGTAGGACAACCCATTGGCATGTGGTACGTTTTACAAACAGACGGGCTCTTCCAGAGCATGGATGAGGTAAACAATTACAAAAATTCGGCGGGCAAAGTCATTCAACCTGATGCCAAACCTGGTGATATCCGTTTCAAGGATAATAATGGAGATGGACAGATCACCAATTCAGATAAAGTGGTTGTAGGCAGCCCATGGCCTAAATATGAACTGGGTTTGAACCTCAGCGGCTCTTATAAAAACTTTGAATTGAATATGGACTGGTTCGGTTCTTTCGGTGCTAAAGTGTTAAATGGCCCGCGCAGTGTAATGGACCGTTTTGATGACAATTCCAATTACCGGGCAGGGATACAGCCTTGGACACCTGAAAACCCGAACACCGACGTACCAAGAGCTTATTATGGCTCCACGCTTAACTCACGTGGAGATTCTGATCGATGGCTGGAAAACGGCAGCTTTTTCAGGTTGAAATATGTGAGTCTTTCCTATAAAGTGCCGGAATCTGCGGTGAAGAAGATAGGCTTTCAGAATGCCCGCATAACGCTTTCAGGTCAAAACCTCCTCACATTTACAAAGTATACAGGGCTTGATCCCGAGTTCAGCAATGGCAGCATTCTCGAGAAGGGTTATGATTATGGCGCATTCCCGAACCTAAAAATGTATTCACTGGGTCTACAATTCGGATTTTAAATTAGATTATCATGAAAAGAATTATATATATCATATTAGCAATAAGCATTTTTTCTTCCTGTAAGAAGGATTTGCTGGACCAGAAAAATCCCAATACGTTAATTATTGAACAATTCTGGAAAACGGAAGATGATGCGCAGAAAGGGGTGAATGCCATTTACCACATGTTTTATCAGAATGGTGTATGGAACCGCTGGATCTATTTCCGGCTGGACCTGACCTCTGATGAAGGCTTCAGCAACAGTCCATGGATTGAACTGGGCGACTGGACCCGTTTTCAATATGTAAATTACAATTTCTGGGAAGGAAATGTGAACACATGGAGAGATACCTACAAAGCGATATTCCGCTGTAACCAAGTATTGGCCTATGTACCGAACATCACTTTCACAGATCCGGCCAAAAAGGAGAAGATCCTTGCCCAGGCTAAATTCCTGAGGGCTTTCTATTACTTCTATGCAGCTGTACTCTGGGAAAATGTACCACTGGTTTTAAAGCCATCAGAGCCATCCGATTTACCGCAGCAAAACACAGTTAACGAAGTCTATGCCCAGGTAGTGAAAGACCTGACAGAGGCGGCGGCGGCTCTTCCTGAGCAATGGGACAATCCAAATGTAGGAAGGCCAACTAAAGGTGCGGCTATGGCTATGCTGGGCAAAGCCTATATGCAGCAGCATAAATGGACAGAAGCTAAAACAGCCTTTGATTACCTGGTTACCGGAGCTGGAAAAGGCTATTATGACCTGGTGGATTACAAAGAAAATTTCAGAGCCACTCAGGAGAACAACAAAGAATCTGTATTTGAGATCCAATTTTCCGATGCGAATAAAACTGGCGAAGGCGATGATCCGAATTCAAATATGGGCAGCAACAGGAGTCAGTTCTTCGCCCCTCGTTCTATCGGCTGGTCTGACGGACAGGCCAGGTACTGGATGGTGGATGAGTTTAAAAAAGAAAAGACAAAAGACGGAAAAATTGATGAACGTTTACGCTATACCTTATTCTACCCTACCCTGGAGGCCGATTTCGGTGATAAAACTTATGGACGCAACTGGGAATGGAATGGCAATGAGGCCTGGTTCAAAAAATACTCGAGAGATTATTACAGGAACAATGAGGACTATTACAACCAGGTCAATAACAGGGTAATCCGCTATGCAGACGTATTACTGATGTATGCGGAGGCTTTAAATGAACTTGGCCAGACTTCAGATGCTTACACCTATGTGAACCGGGTACGCAACCGCTCCAATATGGCTGATCTTGCTACAGCTTATCCAGCTATTGGCACCAATAAAGATCTTTTCAGGGAGAGACTGAAAACAGAAAGAATGCTGGAGCTCTGCGGTGAAAGTGTAAGATGGGCCGATCTGAAAAGATGGGGAGACCTGGATACCCAGCAAGGCGTAGACAAAGTGGCCCAGCGCGATCCTGATTTCAAAAACTTCATTGTGGGCAAAAGCATCAGACTGCCATTACCGCAACTGGAGGTGGAGAACAACAAAAACCTGAAACAAAATCCTGGATACTAATAAAAAATAAATTTAAGAAAGATGATCAGACCTAATATTTCCTGTGCACTGCTTCTGATCTTGCTGGCCGGTTGTGGAAAGCAAGGCAAAACGCAAAACCCACCGGTGACACCCCCACCTAAATTACCGGAAAATTCGTATATGAATCCCGTTTTCATGCCCATATTGGCAGATCCTTCCGTATTGAAGGATCCGGTCAGCGGCAATTTCTATGCCTACGGAACAGAAGACAACTGGGGCGACGGAAAAGGCAGCCATCTTGTGGCCGTCGTTAAATCCTCCAACCTTGCAGACTGGAGTTTTGTGAGAGATGCCTTTAATACCAAACCTACATGGAAACAAAATGGCGGAATATGGGCACCAGATGTGAACTATATAAACGGGAAATATTACATGTACTACGCCTATTCTGTTTGGGCAGACAGCAATCCGGGCATTGGTCTGGCCATAGCCGCGGATCCTGCTGGTCCTTTTACCGATCTGGGAAAAATGTTCCTGAGCAGTGAAATTGGGGTAGCCAATGCCATAGATCCTTGTTATGTAGAAGACGGCGGCAAAAAGTATTTGCTCTTCGGAAGCTACAGCTCTGCACCAAACAATGGCACCTGGGGCGTAGAACTATCTGCAGATGGAAAATCCGTTGTTGATCCCGGAGCTAAATTCAAAATCGCAGCAGGTGACTTTGAGGGGGTAATGATCCATAAGAGAGGTAAATACTACTATTTCTTTGGTTCCAAGAACAATTGCTGCGATGGCGCTGCAAGTATTTACCAGGTGCGGGTAGCCCGCTCTGAAAACCTGCACGGCCCCTATCTGGATAAAGATGGAAATGACATCAACATCCGGGATAACGGGACTTTGCTGATCCAGAGGAACAACCGTTTTGCCGGCCCGGGCCACAACGCCCAGATCATGACAGATGATGCAGGTACAGACTGGTTTCTGTACCATGCCATAGAAATTGCCAATCCGGTAGTAAGCAGTGGTGCCAACAGACGCGCACTCCTGCTCGACAAACTGTCCTGGAACAATGACTGGCCCGAGATCAAGGATGGTACCCCGTCAACTACCCCACAGCCTAAACCTGTTTTTAATAAAAAATAGCTCCTATACCTAATTATTTAAAAAGATGAAACGATACAATTTAATGTTGCTGCTGCTCAGTGTAATTTTATTCCAGGCCTGTACACAAAAACAGGTCAAAACAACGACTACTGAAGAACCTAAGGTCTGGACCGGTGCGCAGGCCAAAAAATGGTATGCTGCTGAACCATGGCTGATTGGGTCAAATTACCTCCCCAGCACTGCAATCAATCAACTGGAGATGTGGCAACAAGATACCTTTGATACCACAACCATCAACAGGGAATTGGGTTGGGCACAATCACTCGGCATGAATACCATGCGGGTCTACCTGCACGACCTGCCTTACCAGGAGGATTCCACTGGCTTTTTAAACCGGATAGATGCCTTTCTTCGTATCGCCAAAACCCATCACATCAAACCTATATTTGTCATCTTCGATTCCTGCTGGGACCCTTTTCCAAAATCTGGTAAACAAAGAGCCCCTAAGCCTTTTGTACACAATTCAGGATGGGTACAAAGCCCTGGCCGGGAAGCCTTAAAAGATACTACGCAATATACAAGACTGGAAAAATACGTAAAGGGTGTGGTGGGCCATTTTGCACAGGACAGCCGTATCCTGGCCTGGGATGTTTGGAATGAGCCAGACAATACCAATGACTCCTCTTATGGAAAAGAAGAACTGCCGGAGAAAGCCCAACACGTATTTCCTTTGCTTAAAAAAACTTTTGAGTGGGCCAGGGCCGCACAGCCCTCCCAGCCGTTAACTTCTGCAGTCTGGGCAGGCGACTGGTCTTCAGACACTGTACTTAAGCCCATTCAAAAACTGCAGCTGGAAGAATCTGATGTGATCTCCTTTCACAATTATGATAAACCTGCTGATTTTGAAAACCGCATCAAACAGCTCGAGCGTTACAACAAGCCAATGTTGTGTACAGAATATATGGCCCGTCCAAACGGAAGCACTTTTGAAGGCTTTTTACCCATTGCAAAAAAATACCACGTAGGCATGATCAACTGGGGTTTTGTTGACGGAAAATCTCAAACCATCTATCCCTGGGACAGCTGGCAAAAGAAATATACAGGCGAACCTCCGGTATGGTTTCACGACATCTTCAGAAAAGATGGAACACCTTACCGTACAGAAGAAACCAATTTTATTAAACAAATGACAGGAATTACCAAAAACTAAATGTATGATGAACTGCATAAAATCTGCACTGTTTTATTTATTCTTCAGTCTGCCCTTTGCAGTGTATTGCCAATCTGCCTCCCCTATCCGGTGGGGGCAGATCCTGCCTGTGCAGCCAGATACAACAAACGCCTATGGCTCTCAGTATGGACGTTTGCTGCAATTAAAGAATGGAACCTGGCTGGCAGCTTATACGGTATCGGACAATGCAGGTTATCAGAAAGATCCAACAGGGGGCCTTCGCCTGGAAATTGCGGCGAGCCATGACCGTTGCCGTACCTGGAAGAAAACAGCCCTGCTCAAAGATCAGGGAAGGGATCTGGACAATGCACAGATGATCCAGCTCAAGGACGGAAGTATTCTCCTGGCCTGCCGCTCGGTACGCTGGCAGGAGTCTTATATTTTACCAGTCTATAAAAGCAGTGATTTGGGTAAAACCTGGGAAAGGCTCAGTATAATAGACCATAATGAAGGCAAACCAGGTGCTTTGGGTAAACCAGACAAAGGTATATATGAACCACATTTTTATTTTCTGAACGATGGCCGGCTATCGGTGATGTATGCCAATGAAAAGCATGTCACAGAAAGCCCATCTTACAGCCAGATCATTTCTCAGAAGATCTCCCCAGACCAGGGAAAAACCTGGGACGAAGAGATTTGGGTAGCGTATGAACCCGGACATCCGGAATCCAGACCTGGCATGCCGGTATGGACAAAAATGAAAAACAACAAATACATCGTGGTTTATGAAATCTGCGGCCCGGAAGCTTGTAACATTTATTACAAGATCAGCGAGGATGGAATAAACTGGCCGCAGGGTTTAGGTACGAATATCCCAGATCAGCTGGGCGCACCTTATATCCTGGCTTTAAGCAATGGCGATCTCATTCTGACCTCCAATAAAAGCACAGTTTCTGTAAGCCATGATTTCGGATCAAACTGGACTGCCGCAGCAAAAGCCTGGAACAAAACAGTATGGCCAGCTTTATATCAGACCGGCAAAAATGAAATCACCGCAGTAAATTCCCTGGTTTCTAAAAAGGGACCTCATGTGGTGAGCATCAGAATCGGCAATTTCAGGTAACCCTCATCAAGCCTTTCTCAAATGCCATGCTTTGGGTTTGGTAAAAGCCCGGAATCCCTGATGTGATAGACTGACCCCAATTCCAGAGTGCTTTCTTCCGCTCCAGGGCAATCCTGCACTTACCCGGTCACAACAATTCCAGTAGCCGCTGCCACTGTCTATTTGAGAAAGGATACGGGTTGCCCTATCCAAACTGTTGCTATAAACAGATGCCGTCAACCCGTAAGCTGTATCCTGCATCAGCTTAAGCGCCTCATCATCATCTTTAACCTTCATAATACCGATAACCGGTCCAAAACTTTCTTCCTGCATCACTTTCATCCTATTGGTCACATTGGTCAGGATGGTGGGCTCAAAATAGTATCCGGGACTTTGCTGAACATGTCCACCCAATACCAGGGTAGCGCCGTTTGCAACTGCTTCTTTGACCTGCCCTTCCAGTACGGCCAGTTGTGGTTTTCGCGTTAGTGCTCCAAAATACACACCTTCTTCTGTCGGAGGTCCTGATTTCCAGGATTTCACTTCCCGGACAAAAGCAGCCACATAATCGTCGTACACTTTTTCATGCACATAGATCCGCTCCACAGAACAACAACTTTGCCCATTATTGTAAAAAGCACCATCTGCTGTTCCCGCGGCTACCGCAGCAATATCCTTTACATCATCGGCTACATATAAGGGATCCTTCCCGCCCAGCTCCAACTGACAGGGAACCATCTTCCAGGCCACCCTTTCATAGATGTGCTGCCCGGTTTTATAAGATCCGGTAAAGAAAAAACCATTAAAATCCATATCCAGTAAGAGTTCCCCCACTTGTCCCGTCCCAAGCGCAACTATAAAAACATGTTCAGGAATGCCCGCTGCTTTGAGTAAGCGTTCTATTTCCAGTCCGGTAAGCGCAGCATATTCAGAGGGCTTGTAAAGCACCGAATTTCCAGCCAGCAAGGCTGGAATAAATACATTGACGCCTACAAGATAGGGATAATTCCAGGCAGAGATATTGCAAACAACCCCTAAAGGCTCGTAAGAGATCTTTTCCTGCATATCTTCAGTATCACTTACCACTTCTTCCGATAGATATTTTGCTGCATGGTCCAGCATCCATTTGATCCTTGTTCTTGCACCATTGATCTCATTCCTCGACTGCTGTAAAGGTTTGCCTGTTTCAGCGGTAAGTGTAGCTGCAAGTTTTTCTTTTTCAGTATCCAGCAGGTCAAAAAAACGGGCCACTACTGCTAAACGTTCCTCAAGCGTCCGCTTCGCCCACTGTATTTGACCAGTCTTCAGCAATTCATGTTTTTTTTCAAGGGAAAGATGGTCGTCTTCCTCCAATACTGCAATAATTTCTTCCGTAGCCGGATTGATTACATTCATTTCTTTGATTCTTTTATAGCTTTAATAAACTGTTCTTTAATTTTTTGGGACAGCGGATTTCTCTCTTTCTCCTGCATTCTTTCCGGATGCCATTGCACCGCCAGCATAAATGCTTTATTGCTTTTATCTTTAAACTCCAGTGCTTCGATGATGGGTTGTTCTCCTTCAGAATAAGCACTGATCATTAAATTGGCACCAAGATGATCCGGATGGACCCGCTGGTGATGGGCACTGTTCACTGTTCCCTTTTCTATGCCGGCTGTCAAATGCAGAAGACTACCGGCAACAAGGCTTAAGCCATGCACCTTATCTTCTGTTCCCTTCTTGTGAACCAGGTTCAACTGCTCCCCGTTATCTTCAAAAACAGTCCCGCCTTCCAGGATATTAATATATTGCATGCCCCTGCAAATGCCCAGAACAGGTATATTATGGGCTTGAGCATAAATGTACATCTCCTTTTCAAATTCATCTCTCTCCGGTAAAAAAGTCTCCGGCCGGTAGGGATAATCTTTCGCCCCTCCGTACAATTCAGGCAGAACATCTATTCCTCCGGTTAAAACAAAACCATCACAATACTGAAAATCGCTGCTGTTGTTTTGTTGAAAAGAAAGTTCCAGCAATTCGATATCCTCACCCAGTTCCTCCGGTTTAAACCAGTTCCAGTAATTTCTAAAATTAGTTTCCGTATAACTTATTCCAATCTTCCTCATAACGCAAAACTAAAGCGCTTTTAAATACAGTTGTTTAAAATCTTCCCTGTTTACGGGTTTCGGGTTATTAGGATGGGCAAAATCGGCCAGAGCCAGGTCTGCCAGGGTTTCAATATGTTCGGCCTTTACTCCAATCTCACTCAAATGATGAGGAATGTGAATTTTTGCATTTAAATCAAACAGGTACTTCACTACGGCTTCTCCATTCTCCTCTTTCAGTTCCAAAGTCCTTGCTAGCCGGCGAAATTTATCTTCAAAGCCGGCAATATTGAATTCCATACCGTAAGGGATGTTCACCGCATTGGCCAAACCATGGTGGGTATCCAGCAGCGAAGAGAGCGGATGTGCCAGGGAATGGACCACACCCAGTCCTTTCTGAAAGGCAATCGCACCCATCATAGAAGCCATCAGCATTTTACTTCTGCTTTCCAGATCAGGGTGGTTGGTCGCTTTCTCCAGGGCATCTTTGATCAGATAGATACCTTCCAGCGCTATTCCATCACATAAAGGATGAGGATTCTTAGCTAAGAATGCCTCCATATTATGGGTCAATGCATCCATACCCGTTGCAGCTGTAATAAATGGCGGCAAATCCATGGTTAATACAGGATCTGCAAACACAATTTTAGCCATGAGCTTAGGCGAGAAAAGGATTTTTTTCTGATGGGTCTCATCATCGGCAATAATAGCGCTTCTGCCTACCTCACTCCCGGTACCTGCAGTTGTAGGTACAGTAATAAAATGTGGAACATCATTGGTTACATAGATATCCCCGCCAATCAAATCATCATATTTAAACAGATCTTCCCGGTGGTTTACCCGCAATACAATAGCACGGGCTACATCCAATGCTGCACCACCCCCTATACCGATTACACTGTCCCTGGAACTTTGGTCCCAGAGTTCCGTTCCTTTGTATACGTCGCTTTTTACCGGATTTTTATGGATGTCCGAAAATACCTCCACCGAGAGGTGCTGTGCTTCCAGATCCTTGATGATCGATTTCAAAAAAGGCAAACCTGCAATCACCGGATCCGTCACGATCATCGGCTTACTGAGTCCATTGGCTTTTAGATAAGCTGGCAGTTCCTTTATCGCACCGGCGCCAAAACGAATGGTGGTTGGAAAATTATATTGGTATACTTTATCAAATGTCATGTTAAAACTAATTCTTAAATAATTTCAAAATATCTTTTCAGTTCCCAGTCTGTTACCACTTTGGCAAATTGTTTCCACTCCCATTCTCTGGTTAACGTAAAATGTTCTACAAACTGATCGCCAAACAATTCTTTTGCGACCGCAGATTCTTTCATCATTTGTGTAGCATCATGCAGGTTAAAAGGTAAAACACCATTAGAAAGGTCTTTATAACCATTTCCCACAGTAGCCTTTTTTTCCAGTTTCATTTTATGCTTAATGCCATATAAACCCGCAGCCAGGCAAGCGGACAAAGCCAGGTAAGGATTGGTATCTGATCCCACGACTCTGGTTTCCAAACGGGTGGTTTTAGAATGTCCGGGCAGTGCCCTTAGGGCCACTGTTCTGTTGTCTATACCCCAGGTTAAGGTAGTTGGTGCCCATGCACCTTCCACCAGTCTTTTGTAACTGTTAACGGTTGGGGCAATCATCGGGAGTATTTGTGGTAAACAATGCAATTGCCCGGCGATATAACTCTTCATCAGATCACTCATTTTATGCGGATCCTTTTCCTCATAAAAGAGATTATGACTGGAATCTTTATCCCAAAGGCTTTGATGAACGTGCCCGCTGCAACCCGGAAGATGCTCATTGATCTTGGCCATAAAGGTAGCCATAAGACCATGTTTATAGGCAATTTCCTTAACGGCAGTCTTAAACAATACCGCCTGGTCTGCGGCCTGCAGCACAGGTGCATATTTAATTGCTGCCTCATAAACCCCTGGCCCGGTCTCCGTGTGCAATCCTTCTATCGGAATACCAAATTTGCAAAGCAGGTCAAACAGATCGCTCATATATTCATTTTTCAGGCTGCCCCTCAGAATAGAGTAGCCAAACATCCCCGGGCTTAAGGGATTAAGCTGCTGAAAGCCCTTTTGGTATGCCGTTTCGGGTGTCTCTGTAAAATTGAACCATTCAAACTCCTGCGAAAAATAAGGTGTAAAACCCTGCAGTTCTGTATCACTTAATACCTTACGGAGCAATTGTCTGGGGCAGGTATACCCTGCAACATCCTGCTCGTTAACAAAATCACCCAGAAAAAAAGGGGTATCGTTCTCCCAGGGTATCTTACGGAAGGTACTAAGATCCAGTTTCACCAGAGCATCGGGATAACCAGTATGCCATCCTGTAAATTTTACATTATCATAAGCCGCATCGCCCATATCCCAGCCAAAGGTCACGTCACAAAAGCCAAGTCGTCCTTCGGCAACCGAATTGAATTTTTCAGCGGCAATATATTTTCCTCTTAAAACCCCATCAATATCTGTCACAGCAACTTTTACCTTACCCGAAGGGTGCTGTTTTACGTAAGCGAGTATCTCCTGTGTTGTCATGGATCTGTTCTTTTAAAGATTTTGTACAGCAAAAAAGTGATGATCAGTATGGAAAAATAAATAAGTCCTAATTGGAAACTGTAAATCAACATGGCCAGGATGGAAACCACTGCAATCACCAGTGAAACCACAGGGAATACCGGATAGAAAGGCGTGCGGAAAGGCCGGTGCAGTCCTGGCTCCTGTTTTCTCAAAAGAATAATGGAGATCATGGAAATGATATAGAGTGTCAGTGCGCCAAACACAGAAACAATAATGATCTCCGATGTTTTTCCTGATAATAAAGCAAGGATTCCGATCACCATATTTCCAAGTAGCGCATTGGCCGGGGTATGGAAACAGGAGGAAATCTTCCCCAGAAAAGAAGGAATATTGTGCACCCTTCCCATTTCGTAGGTAGACCTTCCTGCAGCCAGGATCAGCCCATGAAAAGAAGCCACCAGACCAAACAACCCAACCGTGATCAGCAGATGATACATCAAATGATTGCTGCCAGTGATCCTGGCCAGGGCTAAGGGCAGCGGAGAATCTGAAGTTTCACCAGATACACCGTTTTTATAAACAATCGCTTCCCAGCCACCAATTCCGGTAGCGGAAATAAAGATCAGCACACATAATATAGCCAGCGTAAAAATAGCCCAGCCAAAGCCTTTACTGATATCTTTCTGAGGATTTTTGGTCTCTTCGGCCACATTTGCAATTCCCTCAATACCTAAAAAGAACCAAATGGCAAAAGGTATAGCTGCAAATACCCCTCCCCAACCATTGGGAAAAGAATTGCGCTGCAGATTGGCCATCTCAAATTTTGGCAAGGCAATGCCCGAAAACAACAACAACTCCCCTACGGCCAGCACCGTGATGATGACTTCAAAGGAAGCCGCAGCCTTAACACCGTAAACATTCAGCGCCGTAAATACAAAATAGATGGCAATAGCACTGCTCAGAATGGGCACCTGAGGAAAGAAAGCATTAAAATAAGCACCAATGGCAAAAGCAATAGCTGGTGGAGCAAGAATAAACTCCACAATCTGTGCAATCCCAGCAATAAAGCCTATGTTCCTGCCCATTGCCCGGTTGGCATAATCAAATACTCCGCCCGCCTTAGGTATGGCACAGGCCAGTTCAGCATAACTAAAAGTAAAGGTGATGTACATCACCATAATTACAATCGTGGCAATGGCCATCCCTCCGGTGCCGCCTTTTTCAAGGCCGAGGTTCCAGCCGAAATACATTCCGGAGATCACGTAGCCTACGCCAAGGCCCCAAAGCATAAAGGGGCTGAGTGTCTTTTTTAAGCCTTTATTTTCCGCCATCTGTGCAGGTGGGTTATATGCTCCTAATATAATACAAACTATATGAAATACATACAGTTATAGGACCAATATTAACAGAAAGATAATACGCTTTGGAAAATCAGGGCTTGCGGTCAAACAAAAACACCCAGCCATCCCCAAATCTGTATTTTTCAAGGAGCTTTCTGTGCTTATACATAGAAGAAAGATGGATCAGTTCAGGATCATCTATACTGTTGAACCAAATGATATAATGGGCTTTTTCCTGATAGAACTTTTCTTGGTACACCTTATCTATATGGTGTGGAAGTTCATCGGCATGCAAGCCAGTCTTGAAATAAACTGCATCATGAGCATTCGAATAGACCTTTATGCCCTTTTTCAGGAATTCAGGATGTTTAGCGAGGAAGTTTGCGGTTTCTGATTTCTTCCAGGAATCATCTGCATAACCCGGAACACCATAAGTTACTGCATCCTGGTACATTTCATCGAGATGAGCCGTTGCATTATATTGGAACAGCAGCAAAAAGCCCAGTAACAGAACCATACTGGCCTGCTTTGCCGCGGATCTTAATCCGAAAAAATAGCCGGGCAGCCAAAAAGTCAATGCAAATAAAGAGGGTATAAAAATCGGAACCAGCAAGCGGTTGTTAATCCCTTCAAAATGAGATAAAGTAGATATCCCTACAATGAATACGGAGTACACCATAACAAAAGCCGCTGCTATATTTTCCTGGCCATGATAATATTTCCCTTTAAAAGTCCGATAAAAGAACAGCAGCAATACCACCGTAAAAACCAATAAACCGATTAAAATCGAGGTGCTGTGTTCCTGATTAAATACCGGGTACCAGTCAGAAAGCGTTTTACCATAGTAAGCAATATTCTCCAGCAAAGGCGTATGTCCAAACTGGCGCGGCCCGGTCAAAGAGCCCACCAGTACATGATTCCTGATCAGGTTCAAAAACAAGATAAAGAAGGAGATCAAACTGAGCAGACCAATATGACCTGCTTTTTTCCTGGCTTCCATATGCGGCGCAAATAAGATCATCAGACCTGCCGTTCCGGTTAAAGTAATCCCCGCGTAACGGGTAACTGTAGCCAGCCCAGCCAGAACTGCACAAATGACCAGATTTTTCACAGAACTATGTTTCAGATACTTTTCCAGGAACAGAAAGAAGATCAAACTTAAGAGGATCAACAAAGTCTCCGACCACAACATAGAATAAACCTCCGTCAATGCCGGGCTAAAAGCGATAAAAAGCAGCAAGATACGCTTATACCATACGGAGTGCAAATGAAACCTGTCTAACAGTTTACTTGAAACGAGCACCACTGAGGCCAGTAAAATGCAATTTAAGACCACGCCTGTCTGTACAATATCCGATCCGGTCAGAAACATGACTATACTCAAAAAAATCGGATAAAAAACCGGAAAAGCGACCAGAGGCTTCATATTGAAATCCATCATGGTCCAGTGTTCGTGAATACTACGGGCCGTACTGATATAAGCTATAGAATCCGGAGAAATGCCAATTCCATTATGTCCTGTAAAAATGACCAGACAAACCACCGCAAAAATAGAAATGACAAGGGCATCTGCATTGGCACACAGGTAACTGACAATTTTCTTCTTGAACATAATTTCTGGAATGATGCGGCGAAGTTACCAATTTTAATATATTTGACTGATCTATAATTTGAAAATCATGTGGTGGATATATGCATTATTATCAGCCTTCTTTGCTTCATTAACTGCGATTTTCGCTAAAATTGGTGTAACCAGTGTAAATTCCGACCTGGCCACGGCCATCAGAACCATCGTCATACTGGTTGTTGCCTGGGGAATTGTGCTTTTTAGAGGAGAATTAAAAGGAATCACCGAAATTTCCAAGCACAGCTTAACCTTTTTAATTCTTTCCGGATTGGCAACAGGCCTTTCCTGGATCTTTTATTATAAGGCGATCCAGCTGGGTAAAGTTTCACAGGTTGCTCCTGTAGACAAACTGAGCCTCGCCTTAACTATCCTGCTCTCTTTCCTCATTCTAAAAGAAGCCATTACGCTAAAAATTATCATAGGCGCAGCTTTAATTATTGCTGGAACTGTTGTTTTGATTACCTAAAACCAGTGAATCTTATTTAACTTTGCCTATAACCAATTATAAATATATACTAATGAAA
>Ga0182006_1000110_pt1 | contig 88392 bp, 71 predicted proteins | sample Sormic07211104_1_FD_123022 | JGI IMG/M metagenome (GOLD analysis project Ga0182006, IMG submission 123022) | Rhizosphere microbial communities from Sorghum bicolor, Mead, Nebraska, USA - 072115-104_1 MetaG | ecosystem: Host-associated > Plants > Roots > Rhizosphere | place: USA: Nebraska...
ACTGCTCACACGAATGAACGGGCAATTGCAGGTAAAACTTCAGGATTGATTGAACTAAATGAATCCGTAACATGGGAAGCTAAACATTTTGGAATTGTACAACACCTTACTTCCAAAATCACCGCAATGGAATATCCCAATTATTTTGTTGATGAAATGATTTCCGGAGCTTTTAAGTCATTTAAGCATGAACATCTATTTGAGCAAAAAGGAGAAGACACGTTCATGTTTGATATCTTTAACTATATCTCCCCAATGGGAATGCTTGGTAAAGCGACAGACAGATTGTTTCTTAGAAAGTATATGACAAATCTGCTACTGATTAGAAACAAAGTAATAAAAGAACATGCAGAATCGCTTAACCTATAACTTAAGATAAACAAAAAATTGCTATATATTTCTGGCTGCTTTTTCTTTTCTGATCGCTTTCAGTGAATTGTAAGTTGTGAATCCTGTAGCTGCGAATACAACAGGCAAGAATAAGAAGGCATTAATCTTTCCGCCTTTAGCAATCAGCAGATATATGCCAACAGCCAGCATGAAAGTACAACTGATGATTGTGAGGGTCACACTCGTTTTAAAAATAGATTCATTTTTAAGCAATTCTTCATTGCTCATATCCTGTGGTGGTTTAATAGCCATAAAGATCCATTAGCGTTTATAGATAATCAAATATTGTAAGTTTAATTTAATTCCGCAACAAAAATAAACTTTAAAGACATCCCCATACCCGGATGCTCCCCAAAAAAAACCTGCACCTCTTTTCACACCTCAGGGCCTGTAAGGTCCAGTGTGAAAAGAGGTGCAGGTTTTTTTGATACTCACTAAACGAAACTATTAGTAAAACAGTCTTACTAATACTGATAATTATATATAAATTTGGTTACAAAGATCAAATCTGCAACCATATAAACCATCAAGGCAATCAATTCATATGGACAAACAAATAAACCTATTCGAAGAAAAGTTCAATGCCATTTTAACCTATGCACCATTAGGATTGGCAGAAATTGATAAATATGGAACAATCCTGACATTAAGTTTAGTTGGCAGAGATCTACTTGGGCCCCTCTTCGAAATCTATAAGGTAAACAGCGATAACCTCTATCCAATATTAGACTGCATCCTTCCCGGCATTTCCGAGCAGATACAAAGCTATACACCTGAAAGAGGTCAGATCCTCAACAACCACCTAAACATTTTCAGGCTTCCTCCGCCCAATAACGAAACAGAAAAGTACTACCAGTTCAACGTCACTAAAATGTTTGAAGACTGTATCATTGTAGCCTTTGAAGATTTGACCAGTAAATACCTTGAAGAAAAAGCGATGCACCAGGCAGATCTCGACAAAGCCCTCGCCCAGGGAAAATTCGAAATCGCCTCAGAAGTACTGCACGACATAGGAAATGCCGTAGTAGGCTTTGGCTCCTATCTAAACCGCACCAACCGTTTCCTGGACCAGGATAACATAAAAAACCTGCAAAACGTAAGCCTGTTTCTAAAAAACCAACAAACAGCTCTGACAGAAGCATTTGGAGAACAGAAAGCCCAGGCACTCGTCAATTTGATGGAAGGAATAGCCCAAACCCAAAAAGACAGCAGGGAAGAAATCCGAAAATCCATAGATGAACAACTCAATATTATCAGTCATATCCAGGAAATCCTGGCCATCCAACGCCACTATGTAAGCGGGCATCCAGCAAGAGAACGCAAACCTGTAAATATAAAAGATATCATTCAAGACTGTCAATCCATGCTGTTCGCCTCCTACGACAAAAAAGGCATTAAAATTACCTTCGATATACCAGAACAAATACCCATGATCAAAGGAGACCGGACAAAACTCATGCAGGTCATGTTAAACATTTTAAAAAACAGCATAGAAGCCATAGATACAGATCTCCTGAAAAAAGAAATCACCATATCACTTCTTCAAAATGACAAAACACTGCAATTGACCATAACTGACACAGGCAAAGGCTTTGACAAAACAACTGCCAGCCGACTTTTCGAACGCGGTTACACCACCAAAAATACAGGCACAGGACTAGGATTATACAATTGTAAATCCATTATCGAAAGCCATGCAGGCCATATCGATATATATAGTGAAGGGCTAGGTCTAGGCACAACCACTTCAATTAAATTTACCAATTAAATTTATGATGAATCAAGTAAACACCTCTGTACTAGTCATCGATGACGAAGAAATGGTACGCGATAATATTGAAGAAATATTAAGCCCCCAACGGTCCACCAGTATAGAAAACGAGAACATCAACCAAGCAGCCAGCATTTTGTTTGATACCCCGAAAGAAATACTAACGCCACGCACCAGCAAAATCCCTGCATTCACGGTAGATAAAGCATCCAATGGAATGGACGGCGTTGAACTGGTAAAAAAAGCCATACAGGCAGGCCACCCCTACGCAGTCATTTTCCTGGATATCCGGATGCCGGGCTGGGACGGACTGGAAACAGCAATGCAAATCAGGAAATACGACAATAAAGCAGAAATTATCTTCATTACAGCCTATAGTGACCGCTCCATAGAAGATATTGTAGATAAAGCCGGTCAGAATGTAGGTTACCATTGTAAACCCTACGCCTCAGAAGAAATCATTCTGCTGGCCACAAAAGCCATCACAGATTACGATCGTTTACGCAACCTCGAAAAACTAATTGAATCCATTTCCACCATAGGCCTAAGCGAATACCAACTTAACGCCTTACTCAAAAACATCCTAGACCAATTGGCGATTTCGGTGGGAACAGATATGGCCCTGCTAGGAAAACTACATGACGACTTCACTTATGAAAAGATCATTTCCTTTGGCGCTATTGAAGAAAGAATAGACCTGGAAGAACTCATTATCAGGATAAAAAAAATCCACCTCGAACCAGATGAAGTTGTACAGCTGGATGACCTGGTTCTCGCCAGAATGGATTCCTATTCTGTTTTTGCAATATTGAAGAGACAAGAAAAGCTAAAAACAGAAAAAATGTACCTGCTAAAACTGTTTGTACAAAACGCCGCCCAAGCCATTAGAAATGCAGAACTAAACGAAAAACTCATCCAAAAAGAGAAACTCTCTGCAGTCGGTAAGGCCATAGGCATGGTCATGCACGATTTACGTACTCCCATTAAGAACCTGAAACTCATCACCTCCATGATGCGGGAACAAAATGAGGGCGGCGAATCCATAGACCTTCTAGACCAGTGCGCCATCCAGGCAACAGAAATATTTGATGATTTCTTAGACTTTATAAAGGAAACGCCCGTAAAAAAAGAACCATTTTATCTCAGCCAGGCTATTGATGCGGGGATTAAACTCGCCTACGCGACAAATAATTATGGAAACTCAGTAACTGTCCACCAATCCATTCCCAAAGCACTAATTATCCACGGAGACGAAAGAAAACTCAAAAGAATCATGCTTAACCTCGCCAACAATGCTGTAGAAATCCTGCAACATGCAAAAGTAGAATCAGCCACCGTACAAATTACAGCCAGTCCAGATGAAAAAAACAATCAGATACACCTTACCATAAGAGATAATGGCCCGGGAATTCCGCAAGAGATCATTAAAACACTCTTTGAACCTTTCACTACCCTACATAAAATTAATGGAACAGGTCTTGGCTTAGCCATAGTAAAACAATACGTAACAGCCCACGGAGGAACGATAACAGTCAGGAACGATAACGGCGCAGTTTTCACAATCACCTTGCCCTGGAATGCAGATTAGATTTTGCTGGCGGAATCGGGTTATCTACTTTTTATTAAAAGTAAGGATCTGACCTCTGCCATCTGCTCGCAATCCGGTTATCAATCCCACCTGATCTGACTGAAAAGCGAATTTTACATTCACTTTTTTTCCATAAAACTCCAGGGGGGAATCGCTATAAATTTCGAATGCCGGATTATTACCAAGTTTTGCATATAGATGCTCTTTGTCAGCAATGATGACTAATTTCATATCTCCTGATGCCGTAGCATAACTTCCTTCAAACTTCTTTAATTGTTCAGGGCTTACACTTAAACTCCTTTTTATTTCAGGCAGCTTAAATGGTCGTTTAAATAGGATGTTTTCTATATCAGACCAAAGTTCATTCATAGGCAATACCGAAATATTACTTAAAATAACAATAGAAATTCTTTCTTCCGGATACCACACACAAATGGACGAGCAGCCATAAGTACCACCACCATGATAATAAGCAGTTTTTAGTTCATTCGTTAAAGGACGGATGAACCACCCAAAACCATACATATCACCATTATTTTGCAGGCTCTTATCAGAATGAACTGTAAAAATCTGCGATTTAATCCTATCGTTCCACCTACTGCCAGAAAAACTGCTTGTCCACTTTAATAAATCAATCGAATTAGAGTATAAATCACCAGATCCTTTCATTAAAGAGAAATCACGGTATGGAGCAACGATTAAACTATCTCCTAAAAGATGATAGGAAGAAGTTATACCAGAGATAGTATCTTTGGTGTTATAAATACCTGTGTTGTTCATATGTAAAGGGCCGGTAATCTTCTCTTTTAAAATAGCGGCATAATTTTGATGATATACTTTTTCGACGATAGTGGCCAGCAGGAAATACCCCGGACTGGAATATTTAGCAGATGTACCCGGCTTGAATAATAATTTGGTTTTAAAAATTTCGGCAAGTGATTGTTGATTATTTAAAGGCAGTCGTGATTTAAACGACCAATAATCGATGATTCCTTCATTATGGGGAATCCCTGAACGATGTGAGAGTAGCTGGTCAATCGTAATTCTACGCCACAATGAATCTTTTAGTTCAGGAAAGAACAAGGCAAGAGAGTCATTTAAATTTAATTTCTCTTCGTTCACAGCCAAAGTGATTAACATTGCTGTAAACGACTTACTGATGGAAGCTATTTTGAACTTCGAATTCATCGTTAGGGGAATATTGAGCTCAAATGATGCCTTACCAATAACTTTCTTATAAAGCACTGTATCATTTTTTGCAATGAGTACCACGCCATTAAAGCCAATTCTTTTCTCTTGAATTGTCAGATACTGGTTTAGCAGCTTTGCAACATCATCAAAAGATTGGGCGACACTATTCTGAGGAAAGCAAAGAAGAGTGAGGAAAAACAATGTTATAAACCTATTCATATTTTCTAATTTCCCCTATAAGTAGAGGAAATGTTAAAAAACTTACAGAAGCAGATTGATAATTTTAAATGGAGTTATCAAGTCTGTGGACAACTATAATATCGGTTCAATTTTGTAGCCCCCAAAAAAACCGCACCTCTTTTCACACCTCAGGGCCTGTAAGGTCCAGTGGGAAAAGAGGTGCAAGTTTTTTCCAACTTAAGTCAATTCCTGCAATTTTCTGTCAAAACATTACTATTTTAGAGTATGCTTAAACTCATCTATTTATCCCTCTTATCACTAATTAGTATCGGCGCTTTTGCACAAAACATACAAAGCAGAAAAGCCGATAGCTTGTATGCAGCTAAAAGTTATGCTGCTGCAGGTCGTTATTATTTGCTTGCTGCCGGCACCGACGAATTTAAAGCCTTAAAACGGAATGAATATTATAACGCTGCCTGCTGCTACTCATTAAGCGGTAAAGCCGATAGCGCTATGCTCCTGCTGAAAAAAGCAGTTGAAAATGGTTACAAGGATGGAGCACACCTAAAGGTAGATACCGATCTTGACCCGCTGCATTCCATGCCCGAATGGGCACCATTAGTTGCCCGGATTGAAAAAATGAAAGCCAGCACAAATGATCCGCTGAAAGCTAAACTGGTTACCACCGATATCAAAAACTTTTGGAAAGCGTATGATCTGGCACAGCGGGACACCACCAACCGTTTAGCTATTTATAAAAAATATTATGTAGCGCCGGGCACAGCTGGCTTGCAGGACTATTTTGCCATAAAGGTAGGCAGTGTAAAAAACTTTGTGCATACGCACGATGGTAAGCCTAAGTTTTACGCCGCTATCCGTAAAAACACGCTTATGGTTGATAAGCAAAAGCCGCAGATGATAGCCAGCTTTGTGAAGTTTAAACAACTGTACCAGGCAGCTAATTTCCCCGACGTGTATTTTGTGATAGGTGCGTTTACATCAGGCGGTACATCGACCGATAATGGACTTCTGATAGGCCTTGATCAGACTGTACGTACACCCGATGTCCCGGTAACAGAACTTACGCTTTGGCAAAATAACAATTTTAACAATCTATCCAGTTTACCCAATTTAATAGCGCACGAGTTGATCCATTTTAATCAGAGCGGGATGAAACCAGATACTTCACTTTTACACGGTGTAATGGTAGAAGGCATGGCCGATTTTATTGGCGAACTGATATCGGGCAATAACGCCAACCAACGTTTGCACATTTGGGCCAAAGGAAAAGAAAAACAAATATGGGCCGATTTTGAAAAGGAGATGTACCTGAAACGCAGTTATAACTGGATAGCAAACTCGAACCAGGAAACTGTCGATAAACCAGCTGACTTAGGTTACTGGGTAGGATATCAAATTTGCAAAGCTTATTATGATAAAAGTACCGATAAAGTCAAAGCCGTAAATGATATGCTGAATATCAAAGATTACAAAGCTTTTTACCAGCAAAGTGGTGCGCATAGGCTATTTACAGATACAGCAAATTGAAAACATACATACATCTTTATATCTATATACATAGATGTAAAGATCACCTAAATAGCAAATTGGAACGGATGATTCACTCCTTGCTTTTATCAATGATGTCCTTAATAACCATATCCAATTCAATTGCAGAATCTTCAAGATAAGAAATGATTTGCCTTTCCTCCACAACACCTTTATCCATATGACCAAGCAACTTAACCAATCCCAATATGCGGGCTAAGGGTGCCCTCAACAAATGAGTTTGCGACCATGCAATATCCCTTGCCTTAAGATGATGGTGTTCAATGACAATAGCCGCATCACTTAAATCCTCCTCCCGCTGTCTGCTTTCCAAAATAATCTTCAGGATAGAACTTGCCCGCTCGACAACCATTAACTCATCATAATTAGGTTCTCTAACCTCTCTATAATAGATAGCAAAAGTAGCAATAACCTCATCAGATGAATTGAGAATAGGATGCGACCAACAAGCCCGCAAGTTCGAAGCCAGTGCATATTGCTTATAACCTTTCCACCTTAAATCACTTTGAATATCACTAACTATAATCCTTTGTTTAAGAAACGCAGCAGCACCACAAGATCCGACCTTATCACCAATCTCAACCCCATCTATCTGCGTCAGATAAGCCTCGGGCAGAGACGATGAAATCCAGCTGTAGATATGCTGATTTTTCACCTTCATAATGGAACAATGCATATCAGGAAAAAGCCGTTCAATTCCTTCCACATAATTAGACAATACCTCGTCAATTAAAACACCCGCTGTTGAGTTTAAAGCCAACACCCTCCTCTCCAAAAATTCCTGGCCTATCAAAGTTCCAGGCACCGAACTGTAATCAACACTTTCAGGATGATATTTCTGGACAAGTGTACGAATCTCATCAATACCCTTAACAAGAATTTCTTCCGAATTTTGCACAATGTATTCCACTTCCCCATGATCATCAAGTAAGGGATACGTATCTATTTTATAAATCCTATTATCTTTTTGTTTGGTAAATTGATGCGGTTCTTTAAAATTCAATGCATATTCAAGTGCGTCCCGAACCTCCTTAGCGCTGATCAAAACATTATAAGGACCAATCGGAAATTCTTTAAAAAAATCTTCGCCCAAAAGTTCTCCCGGCACCACATTCATTGCCTTCGTAAAAACCGGGTTCAGGTGAACCACAATAAATTTTGGAGCTTCATATTTTAATATAATGCCGGGATTAGGTTGTAAGTTAAAAAAATAAACAATTTGATCTAGACTCGGCATAACTGACCATCTTTTAGGAAAACAATTTACCAATTATACCCCAATTTTTAGAAAAAAAACAAAGCCATTTCCTTTTTCATAATCAATTATCAGATGGCCCCGGCTCCCCCCCACTGCAATTTGCTACAGAAAATTCTCGTACGCTGCAGAAAGGCCTTAGAGATCTGTGCGCTTTTCGCGCACCTGATATCGTTAGCCTTGGCGTAGCAGTACAGAATTTTCATCAGTATATTATTGTCTTCTCCCTCAAAGGCTCCCCTAAATTGCTGCTTGCTGATCCGTAATTTCTCAAGCAGAAATGGTCATTCCACTTCCACCAGGTTTACTATAAATCATTTTAAAAAATTAACGGCTGATAAATACTCCCAAAAACTAATAAAGACTAGATTAAGGAAATTTCCAGAAAAAAATCAAAGAAAGTAGTCCACGAAAAGCATTTGTACTCAATGAGCAGTTAAAAAATCGATAAGAAAAGGCGTCAGTGAACATTTCCGGCAGGCCTTCCAAGCTCAAATTCCTCCTTTAAAACTTTTGCCGGCTTTTTAAAATATCCCGACAAGTCAACAAAATGCATCAGTGCTGCCTCATCATTATAATCCAGTTCAATCATTGCTTTGACAGCCTGTTTTTTATCAACCGCCCCAGCATAGTATCTTTCACATATAATATAACCCACATAATAGCCCAGGTCACGTACCCCGAATTCATTAGGCCTGTTACTATATAACCAGAAACCCGTTTCCCTACTGAATAAAGCCGCTCCGAAAACTTCCCTGATACGGGCTTCATGATCTTTACCATAGGCCATTGCAGGGCAAGTTGACGAAAGACCAGTTGCCTTCTCTGCCAGGAATTCTGCTACCCCCTCCAGTACACATTGAGCCAATAAAGTGTTACCGATGGTCGTCTTTTGTTGCGTATGCACATATTCATGCACATTAGTAAAAACCACATTGTTGATCGGGTTACTTTTAAAAAAGCTTTTTAACCCAGAAAATGCAGGTGGAAATTCATCACTTACCGTTAGGCTATCCGCCAGCGCAATCTCGCTGCCAATCAACACCTGCCCATCAAGTGTAGTGCCACCAGTTCGTAAAGCACCAACGGTAAAATAAATAGCCGCCGGTTTCAATTCCGGGTATAGCAACTTCAATTGGAGTACATTCTTTTCAATAGCCGCCGCAAAATTTTTCGCCTTGAGCGTATTAGGCCTAACTGAAGCCCAAAATTTCGGATAACGGTGAATAGCATCAATATACGATTGCGCAGTATAATTGCGTGCGCTCATAATCGCTTTAAGGCCCGGCGTAGCCCGATCAAGAAATATTTTTTGGAGCAGCTGGTATTGCTGCGCAGAATCTTTACTCGACCTGATCCGGTCAAAAGCCACCCAAAAATGATCAATATCCGCAGTATAAAACCCCGGGTTAAGCCCTTGTGCATGAACCGAACCACAGAACAACAGCATACAAACAATAAAAAAAGTATAAAATCGCTTCATAAGAATAAGACACCTTTTTTTCCGATATGTTGCATTCAAGTTCCCAATCACATTCTCATTCTGAAAAACATCCAACTCTACCTGTTTCAATCTATCATACCTATTATGCTTTATATAAACAACAATATTCGTCAAAAACGCTTTTTACATAAAGTATTTTTAACCATAAATCGACAATTTTACTCTACTATTTGAGTAGTTTAAGTCTAAAATTAAAACACATATGATCACTATTTAACCGTCCTATGAATAACTTAGCTATTGCAAACCGACTTCGTGAGGTTCTACTAGATGGGCATTGAATTGCCAATACAAATTTTAAAGAACAAATCTTAAGTTTAAATTGGGAACAAGCAACTCAAAAAATTGGAAATTTAAATACAATTGCGGCTTTAACCTTTCACATTTAATTATTATTTGAACGGACTATTGCATGCTTTTGATGGTGGAAAACTTGAAATTAGTGACAAGTATAGTTTTGACGTTCCGCATATTCAATCTGAAATGGATTGGCAGACCCTGGTAAATAGTTTTTTAAACAATTCTGAAAAATTCGCAAATCAAGTTGAGCAAATGCCAAATGGTCTGTTGGACCAGCCATTTGTTGACGAAAAATATGGACTGAATAATTACAATAGAAGCCAATAAGAAATGGTTGCTCATAAAAAGCAACCATTTCTTATTGGCTTGGCATTTAATGCATCATCAGGATACAGGGGCCACGCATTATTTCTCTGATTTTGCAACTTCCTGGGCTTTATAGTATTGTTCGATAACAGCCTGGAAATTAGGCACCATTTCTGCCAGTATTTTGGCAAAATCTCCGGCCTCTTTCCTTCTCCAGTCTTTCATCAATTCAGGAAGCACCGCACCGCAGGTTACCGGGATAGCGCCAGCCTGGGTCAGGCGGAGCATAGCCAGGTTATGTGCTTCTGGCGTAATGTCTCCACTCGCATCTGCAACTGCATAAACAGTATAGCCTTCTCCAAGAGCAGACAAGGCAGGATAGACTACACATACGCTGGTCCACATACCGGAGATAATTAGGGTCTTCTTACCTGTAGCTTTAACTGCATTAACGAATTCTTTGCTATCCCAGGCATTAATTTCTCCCTGTCGGATAACGTACTTTGCATTTGGTGCATTGTCTTTTACCTCAGGAAGTGTGGGGCCGTTCGGTCCTGTCGGAACGGATGCAGTATAAATGGCAGGGATATGCAACAATTGGGATGCTTTCGCAAGAGCGGCAAGATTTTTTCTTAACTCACCAACTGGCATACTGTGGACGGTTTGAACTAAACCACTTTGATGGTCAACAAATAAAAAAACAGCATCATCCGGATTGATCAGTGTAGTTTTTTTCTGCTGAGCATTCGTTACTGTAAGAGTAAGGGTTAAAACGAACATGATCGATAGCGCTCTTAGAACTGATGGCTTCATTATTTTTTTCATAAATTTGTTATTTAAAATTATAATTATTTAATAATTCAAAATTAGAGGTCCGCACGCGTCACTGAAATAATCTACCTTATTGAATTGACTTAACCTAGATTAAAAAATCACTTAACTTACCCAGATGACTGGTCCAAAATTTGACACTTCCGCACTCGAAAACCACATCAAAACCTATGTTAGGTTGAGCGAGGATGAAATCCTGGCACTAAATTCCCTGGTTCAATACAAGCAAATAAAAAAGAATCAATACCTCCTCCATGAGGGTGGTGTAGCCGCCATGAGTTCCTATATATTGAGCGGGTGCCTTAGAACATATACAACAGACAGCAGAGGGATAGAGCACATTCTTGGATTTTCAACGCCTGGCTGGTGGACGGGAAGCTTGCAGAACTTCTACAATAACAAACCAAGCGAGCTGAACATCCAGGCCATACTTGATACGGAAATCTTATTCTTTACAAAGGAAACTAAAGAAAAGTTGTTGTTGTCGGGTGCAGTCTTCGAAAGATACTTCCGGATTTTGGCTGAACGTTCATTGATTGATTTTCAGGCACGGACGCTAGAAATCCTCAGCCTTAGTGCAGAAGAACGATATTGGAAATTCTCTAACAAATATCCCGACCTGATGCTTAAACTGCCACAAAAGTACATCGCCGGTTTTATAGGTGTCACACCTGAATTCTTAAGCAAGATGAAAAGTAATGGCTTACGAAAGCCGTAATCTTGCCTTGCCATTTGTGATCAAATTACTATATTCTCAAAGAGTGTTTTAAGCTATTGCAGCATATATCACTGCTTTTTCTTTCTGTCACAAGCACTGAAAAGCATTCCATTAGATATTGCTTACGCTATATGGGCGGGACTTGGCATCGTATTAACTGCAGTGATTTCTGTCTTCATTTTTAAACAAAAAATGGACTTACCGACGATTATAAGAATTATGTTGATTGTTTCTAGAGTAGTGGCAATGAAATTAATTTCTTATAAGACAGTCTAGTACCCGCAAAAAATTCACGTATTTATACCTATTATATTCCAGTGTAAGTACTACGTTATGAAGCAATTGTCCTTCCTAGCTTTGACATCAATAAACATAAAAAGCTACAACCATGAAAGACAACGAACAAAAACTCCAAAACCTCAGAAGCGACTTCCGTGCCCTGCACGCCTCCAGTCACCCCATCGCGTTAAAATCCTTTAACCAAATCCAGAAAAGCATTGCCAGCTATTCCGGAAACACCTACTACGAAGAAATCCTCAAAGTAGGCTACAACCCAGATTTCCAGATCCTGGAAGCCATCCTCGCTGTAAAAAGACCCTACGGCTACAACGGAAACCTCTGTACCGATGGCTCCTACGCCTTTGTACGCTTCTACCTCGATTACGGACAAGGCTGGGAAGACCAAGGCTATTCAGCCGTAAACGAACACGACATCCCAACTGGAACAGACTGCCAGAAACATCCCGAAAAACCCCTAAACTATTCCGTATCCCTAAAAATAGCCCCCAAAGCCCACGGCTGCAAAACACACGTATTACCAAAAGTAAGAGCCATCCTGGAGTGGAACATTATTCCCCCAGCCCATACGCCAAACTACAGTTCCACCTGGGGCAACACCTTCGACGACCATATCCAAATCAAACCGATCAAAGAAATCGTACTCCAAACCCCAAACCTATCCAAACTGATCGAACTGGCCCTGCAACACCCCATGCTTAAACTCGCTGATGTAGCCAAATTGGTTCCCGGAGGAGAACTTACCCTGGAGCAATCCAAAGCAGAACTCCATCCAGCAGCTTTAGATATCCATGCACTGGCCGATCTGTATAAAGACAACAGAACCATAACAGCAGCAAGATATGGCCTACCCCACGTCCTCTCTACCCTAAATAGCTATAGCCAGGTTAGCATCAATCAAGACCTGTCCCAATGGGACAAACTAAAAATTGACTTCAGTGCCATCCTGGCCGAACTGGAAAAAACGAACGCAAACGTGAGTTACGAGCAAATGGAAAGCATTGGACTGGATTACAATCTTGAACAATTTGTAGCTACCTTCCGTATTAAAAAACCTGCAGGCTACTCCGGCGATCTATGCAGCAAAGGAAGCCTGGAATATGTAGCCTTCTGGGCAGACTGGGGCAACAATTGCAAATGGGAATATGTAGGCACCACCACCGTAAATGTGCACGATATCAACGATATTCCAAAAGAAGGCTTGTCTTATGCCGCTGTCCTTCCATACGATTTCAATAAGATCAGAAAAAATTGCAGCAATCCGGAAGTAGTTAAAATACGCGCTGTACTCTCCTGGGCAGTGGCTCCATCGGTACATGATGCAGATAAACTCGAATATTGGGGCAACCGTATGGATAGCTATATCCAAATCAAACCTGGTGTCGGAACAGGCACTTTGAAACCTATATTTAACATTCTTGGCGGCATACCGGTAGATAAGATCAGCGATACAGACGGTCTAACCATTCCAGGTGCAAAATTTGCCCTAAACCAAATCGCAGTACATGACCATAGCCCATTTGGCGGTGTGGTGGTGATACAAGGACCATCATTTCCCGGCCATCAGTATAGGATTAAAGTGACGAATATGAATACCCTGGCCAGCTATTACATCAGCAACGACTTCATCGTTGTGGGATGGTTAATGGCCCCACCTTATGTGCAATACACCAATGTGCAAGCCGATCCATTCACTTTCTACTATAATTACCAGGCTTTCGATAAAAACACAGACAACATACTGGCCAGATGGAGCCCTGGCACCAACGATCTGCTCAAAATAGAACTTGATATAGCAGGTGTACCAGGTGTATTCACCAAATATATACAGATGGACAATATTGCACCAGACATCGCGCTTCACATCGATGACCTGGGCGATTGTACCCACTACAAAGTTGGTGACGACATCAAAGGTACCTTTTCAGTTAACGATGCTCATTTGCTAAACTACTCATTGGCCAGCAGTTTCGGCGGAGCGATTAATGGAAGTTTCAATACCTCCAACATTTTCAGTTTCAGTACGATTGGAACAGCATCACCATGCGGAAAGATTTCATTAACTGCCGTTGAAAAGACCATTTACAACAGCCAATCAACGGACAACAACAGTTATAAGGAACAAATTATTTGTTTGAAAAAGTAGGTGAATAGTAATAAAAAAAGAACGGTATCTGGATGGATACCGTTCCTATAAAAAATTCATGCAAAATCGGTAAGACAAGGCATCAGTGAACATTTCCCGCAGGCCTTCCAAGCTCAAATTCTTCCTTTAAAACTTTTGCCGGCTTTTTAAAATATCCCGACAAGTCAACAAAATGCATCAACGCTGCCTCATCATTATAATCCAGTTCAATCATTGCTTTGACAGCCTGTTTTTTATTTATATAAACAACAATATTCGTCAAAAACGCTTTTTACATAAAGTATTTTTAACCATAAATCGACAATTTTACTCTACTATTTGAGTAGTTTTAAGTCTAAAATTAAAACACATATGATCACTATTTAACCGTCCTATGAATAACTTAGCTATTGCAAACCGACTTCGTGAGGTTCTACTAGATGGGCATTGGATTGCCAATACAAACTTTAAAGAACAAATCTTAAGTGTAAATTGGGAACAAGCAACTCAAAAAATTGGAAATTTAAATACAATTGCGGCTTTAACCTTCCATATTAATTATTATCTGAACGGACTATTGCATGTTTTTGATGGTGGAAAACTTGAAATTAGTGACAAGTATAGTTTTGACGTTCCACAAATTCAATCTGAAATGGATTGGCAGACCCTGGTAAATAGTTTTTTAAACAATTCTGAAAAATTCGTAAATCAAGTTGAGCAAATTCCAAATGGTCTGTTAGACCAGCCCTTCGTTGACGAAAAATATGGAAGCTATTTACGAAATATTGAAGGTGTTATTGAACACAGCTACTATCACTTAGGCCAGGTTTCTTTAATAAAAAAGATGATTTCTAATTTTGCTTAATAGTATACCTATCTTATTTACTTTATCATGAATATACAAAAAATATTGATGTACATTTTACCCGTAGCTGCAGCTGCAATTTAGTCATTATCCCCGGATACCCCTTCCCCAAAAAAACCTGCTCTTCTTTTCACACCTCAGGGCCTGTAAGGTCCAGTATGAAAAAAAGAGCAGGTTTTTTTGCAAAACTTCGCTTCGTTCCTCTATATTATCATAAAAAAATCAAAAATTTAATTTTTATATAATAATTTATAATAAAAGTTCTTTTTTATCGGTAAAAGAACCTCATCAGGAACCTTTACGAATGAGTTTCCACAATGATTCGACTGGAACCGTATTTTTAACCACCATCTGCACACTTGGATTCATTTCGCTGTGCATTAACATGTTTGTGTTAGATACGGTTCCTACCACATTACCATTTACATCGACAACAGGCCCACCACTGGAACCAGTCGCATAATCTGCTGAAATTGACATCATTTCGCGGAAAAATTTATGATCAGGCTCTCCAGCATTTTCATAGTACTTATTGGTCACATTACCTTGAGAAAAGTAATAATGCATTCCTTTGGGATGACCTAACACATAGACCTGATCACCAACCTGAGCCGCATCTGCAAGCGCAAGAGCAGGCAGCAATTCTCTACCGTCCATTTCCAATTGGAGAACAGCAAGGTCATTTTTCTTTGATGCAGCTAATATTGTCTTCACGGCATAAGTACGGCCATCAGCTAGTCGCACAAAAAAACCTCTAGGTTTATTTCCATCCTTCATAAAAGCATATTGGGCTGCCACATGGTAATTGGTAACCACAATTCCTTTTGGGTCAATAATATAACCTGAAGACTCGCTCAAATGCGGGTTGGAACACCGCGGACATATATAGGCACAACCTGTGATGACCGTAGCACGTTTGATTCGTTCATATAACACGTGAGCTTCCAAAGGCTTCTTAGCAGACTTTGCGAGCTTAACCGAGGCCAGATTTTCTGTATTCAAAAGCAATTTTTGAGCATCCTCTGCTGAGATCGTTTTGGTTTTAGCCAAAACCGAATCAATAGATTTCTGATAAAACTCCAGCAGCTGGGCATCATTAGTAAAAGACTGTGATTTTGTTACACTTGTCATTAAAAGAAGCAAACTGGATAATAAAATAACTCTTACGCCTACACGGCTATTCAATTTTCTCATATTGATTTTACTTAATCGATTCTGCTTGGGACAAACTTCTCTTCCCCTCTTTTTCAAAGAAATTACCAGATTTTGCAAAATACTCCTTGATTGCTGCCTTTTGCGTTGGGCTAGCTTTAGAAGACTGATTAGAAAGAATACCATCTAAAATTCCTCTGAAAACATCGTTTGATGGCAGGCACCAAATGTAACGGTTATAATAAGCAATTAATCCGTCAATGTCCTTTCTGCTCACATACAGCGCGGCACTACAAATATGCCTTTCAACCATGTCTGGCCGCAATTTCAATAATCCTACGGTGTAAGCAACATCTTCAACTTCTTCTGGTGTATAAAACACATGGTATTTTGCGCCATTTTCCATGGCAATACTATACATGTCTTTACGCACTTTATCGAATATGATATTGTTGATGACCTCAGTCCCCATAGCCTGATCTAAATTAGATTTATACATCATCAGTTTTCGGAAAAACGGACTTCCAAACTTGGCAGTCCCAAGTGCGAGCTGAATGTAGTCAGGACTAAAGCGCTCATAATCCATCGAATGATCAAAAAGTTCATTGAGGACCACGGATGGATCTTTTGAATTCTGATAAAGTGCAAGTGCATAAGGTTTACCTGTAGTAAAATTCTTACTGGCTTCATAAGCAGCCTTCATTCCCGCCACTGAATTTTTAGGATCGAGAGCAGTTTTCACTTTCTCAATAAACTCTTCGGCAGTTGCTTTACCTACTACCCTATTCAGCTCGTTTCCTTCACTATCTAAAATCAAAAAAGTAGGATAGGCTTTAACACCGTATTTCTTAGCATGTTCTTTTCCCTCTCCTTTTTCCATGTCAAATTTGACAGAAACAAAATTTGGGTTAAAATAATCGCCCGCTACTTTTTTCGGAAATTCCTCTTGTGCCATTTGTATGCACGGAATGCACCAGGTTGTGTAACAATCCATTAAAATAAGTCTCTTATTTGCCGGATTTGAAGCTTTTGCCATCGCTTCCTTGAGCGTTATGGCCTCGAAATTAATGCCCTGGGCAAAAAGGGACTGGCTAAAAAATATGGCCAGTCCAAAAATCACAGCAGTGATCAGTTTTTTCATCTGTATATAATTATTAATTCTTTGTGTATTGTCTTCATTTGTATTAATGAACTCGTAAACTCGGTTTGTTGTTTATCGGTGATGAAGCTATCGTGTAAACTCATGATGCTTTCATTTCTCATAAATTTATAATTTCGAAGTGATCAGATCCTTCAATTTGGGATCTGAAGGTCTTGCTGCATCGAAACTGACAGTTTTCCCATTCTTGTCGAATAAGATGAAACGAGGAACACTTTCCACTTCATAATCCTTTAGAAATGCACCTTGGTTATTGGAATACAAATGCAATCCTGACAGTTTTTTGCTTTCTATCATGTCTTTCCATTTGGCTTTATCTGTATCAATAGACAAACTGATGAAAGTCACGTTTTTACCTTCAAAAGATTTTTCCAATTCTTCCAATGCTGGTTGCTCTGCAAGACAAGGTTTGCACCAGGTAGCCCATACATCAATTAAAACAACTTTTCCCAGGTTATCAGACAATTTGTGCATTTTACCATTACGGTCCGGATAGCTGAAGTCAATCCAATCACCTCCGGCAACCTGAACACCTGCACGTACCTGAAACAATTTCATTTTAGCACGCTGCTCGTCGTTCAGCATATCGCCTTCATATTTTTTAAGGAAAGCAAGCCTGTTTTGCGATGCTCCTTTTTCCGCATGAGCCAATATATAGTTGGCCTTCAAGTTTTTGTCACTTATCTCAGGCAATAACATCTCCCCTGACAAACCCTGCTCCTGGTTATAAATGATGTGTTTGGCAAAGGCAAAATATTGCATGTATCTGAAGGCGAATGGTAAGTTCCAAAGACCTTTATCTGAGAAATTCTCGTTCTTGAACCAATTAACATATGCAGCAGGATATTTACTTCTAGATTCGAAACCAAAACCCATAGCAAATGGCATTACCAAATCAAATTTATAGGTGTAAGGCAGCAGATATTTTGCATCCTTATCAAAGGTGGCATTTCCAGTGTTAATGTTTTTTACAAAATTTTCAATAGGCCCTGCCAACGAATCGAGCAATTTCACCAACCCTTCCTGAGGTAGCAGACGCGCACCTTTCGTATAGCCATACTTACGGATCGGTGCAATCATTTTGTACCAGTCAGCAAATACTTTGTTTTCTTTGCTCAATTTCCCAGCATAGGTAACCAGACCGTCACCAGCATCAACAGTAAGTTCTTCACCTTTACGCAGATAAACGGGATAATGTTCGTCAAAGGCCCCCACATAACGAATGGCATTTTGATCTGAGGCACCCACGTCGACACGAAACATTCCAGTGCCTTTGTCCATCGCAGGCTCAGATATTACCGTCAAGTCTCCATTTTCACCTTTGGTAAAAAATACATTACCAACATTTTGGTGATTGGGCATTTCATAACGGAATTTTCCTTGTAATACGGCATTCTGCGCCCATGAAGATGCCGACATAGCCAACATCGCTAATAAAATACTTGTTTTTTTCATCAATATATAATTTAATTTTTAATGCTTATTAAGCGATCATGAGTTTCTATTTTTCACTAACAACTATCTGATTTCTCTGCTCAATAGCTCGCTAAAGACCAGCTCATTGTGTTTTGTGAATGTAAACCCATGATGGTTTCATTTAGTCTTATTTTTTAATTATTATGCCCTTTTATAATTATTGGATAACGACACCTAAATCCGTAAGGATTTGTTTGATATATTCATATTTCAGCATAATAGGTACATTTGTTCCATATTGCTGTCTGAATTGAGCACTGGTATTTACCGTAGCCGCCTCCAGATACATAGTTACATCCATCCAGGTTGAGATCGGAGTATAATACGGATTACGAGGGTCAGCACCAAGGAACCCAATAGCCTGCAGAGTTGGAGTGACTCCTGGAGGAAGCCCCGTTACATATCTGCTTAGATAAAAAGTATTTACTCCATAAGCATCATAAGCGTTCATATACTTTCTGGATACATTGTAAAATTTATCCAATATGTCATTGTATTTATCCGAAAGAACTGCATTGGTGAGCATTGCACGAAGTATTGCACCTTTATATGCTGCTTTTGCAGACGCATCCATAGTTGGGATTTTGGAAATCTGACCAATTACGATAGTGTTAAAGCCTTTGAACGCAATTGATCCAAATGCATTGCTTTTTAAGTTTTCCACCAACAGGATACTCGGCACATGAACACTTTTTGGTAATACAGGTATGATCTCACTTTTTAAATAAGCGAGTGCCGCCGGCACATCAGATTTTGCACAATAGCTAAAGGACTGTACAAACGGAGTGGCTCCAGCTTGTACGCCGCCCAGTGAATAGCTCAGGGATAAAACTTCATAGTAGGTATAATCCCTGCCAAAAACATCTTTACGTGGCTGTGAACCAAGTGTATCATTCACAAAAACAGGAATACCAGTATCTTTGTAAAACTGGTAATTGGCATGAACTGTGGGATCATTTGGATTATCTTGCACAACAAGCCAATTTTTGTCATAATCCGGGAAAACCGTAACTTCTTCTTTCCTGCATGAGGATGCCATAGCGCAAATGACAAGAAAGATAAAATATAATTTATTATTCATCTCTTTTGGATTTATAAGGGTTGGATATTACGTACGGAACGAACAGGATTAATTAAAGAACCCTGGTTAAATTCAATAGCATAATTGGGTATAGGTACCTGCCAGCTGGCGCCATCCTGCGCAATAGATTTCAGGACATAATTTCCAACCTTAGTGTAAGTATTAGATTGCCCGTCATAGTTGTAAGTAGGGTGTGTGATAGAGAAGTTTGCTGATAACGGGTATTTTGAATTAACCGCATACCTTCTCAAATCAAACCAGCGATGTCCCTCATAACACAATTCACGCCTACGTTCTGCCCTTATAAATTCAACCAATGCTTGATTGGACTGCGGTAAGTCTGCTGCGGATGCATTCGCAAAACGCATCACCCGAAGTTTCTGAATTTCAGTTCTCGCTTCTGCATCCGAACCCATCATTGCCAATGCTTCTGCACGGTTCAAGATCACTTCCGCAAAACGGAAAGAGAAAATACACGATACTTGATCAGGATCATTAAAGGTTTTATACGTTTGATATTTATTAGGCAAAAAGGCTTTACTTTTAGCAGATCTGGTAAAAAAAGCTTTAAGCCTCAAATCTTTGAGGTCATAACTTTGTATAAGGTTATCTGACGATTTAAATGCCGATACACGCCGGTCATTTCCGCCATACGCAGATAAAGAATCATTCATAAATACCGCAGGGATAACATTTCCGCCCATAGTGAATATAGTCTCAGTAGAACTACGGGAAGTAATATTTGCATTGGACGGATATGTATTGAGGTCGATCAGGCTATATCCCATCAGTTCAAACCCGTTCACCGTCGCCAATACTTTATCATATTGCTCGGCATACAAATAAACTCTGCTTTGCAAGGCTTTTACCGCCGCCAGGCCAACCCGTATTTTGGTAGAGGAATTATATCCTTCCAGGAATTGTGCTGCCTGATCAAGATCGCTTATGATTTGCTTGTATATTTTATCGTTATTGTCACGCTGAAAATACTTATCATCAACTTTTTCAGATATTTTTAATGGGACACCCTCATCAGAACCAGCCGAACTGACACGATAAGGTGAACCATAAATATTCTGGAGCATAAAATAATAGTAAGCACGCAAAAAATAGGCTTCACCACGAAGATGTTTCAAATTTGAATCACCTGGTGATTTATCAGCCAAATCTGAAGCCTGAAAAATCATTGCATTTAAAGACCCGATGCGTTTATAAATCTTTTTCCATAGCTCATCCGTCCAGGCAAAATTCAAAATATTGGTAGCCGGTGCCTGACTCCAGTTATGAAAACCAGACAACATGTTCAATGGAGTGGCTTGATCAGTTGCAACGTAACCAAGTACAAATTGCTCACTATCGTCATCCATCACATGTAACCATGGTGCAGTTATTCCAGTTTCAGAACTCATATCGCTCATAGTTGCCTGACTGTAAATAGAAAGATTGGTACTGGTCATGAACGCCTCACCAATCATAAGCTTGTTCAAATCATCTGTATTTTGGAGGTACTTTTGATCGGTAGAATATTCTTCCAAAAATTTGCTACAAGAAGACAGTAGCAGCAAACAAGGTAAAATGACATACATATATTTCATCATCGTTTCTGTTTAAAATGATATATTAATACTGCCTGAATAGGTAGGTCTTACTGAAAGATTGATATTTGGTGTAGAGCCAGATTGCGTCGGATCCTGTCCTTTAAGCAGTTTACTGCTGATGGTAAAAAGATTGGTTCCGGCAATACTCACATACGCCGATCCCAAACCAAGTCTATGAATCAGGCTTTCTGCAAAGGAATACCTCAAGGAGGCCGATTGCAGCTTAAGATAATCCCCACTGACCAATCTGATGTCGGAGTTATCGTACATCTCATAAGCACTTCCTCCTAACTGGTAAGTCGTTGCGGGGTACATCTGCCACCAGGATTGATTTACACTGTTATCAGCCTGCAATCCTGGTATATTCGTATAGGCCTCATCGCCGGGCCTCCTCCATCTATCCACAAACTCTTTCCGAAGGTTTTGTTGTGGATATACACTGGTTGTCGCATATCCAGAGGCAATTTTCATCAGGCGGATTTTGTTGCCCAATGAATAGGTAAGGTTGAAAGACAATCCAAAATTACGCCAGCCAAAATAATTAGATAATCCACCCTGAATAAAAGGTTCACGACGTCCGGATTCACTCATCACCTCAAGAAAAACGTCTTCTTTTTTCATGCCAGCATATTTCTGTTGATAAGCAGCAGCTTGTTCTGCCTCTGTGCCATAGAAAATAGGAGAACCATCAACCGGGCTTAGTCCTTTAAATTTGTAAGAATAAAAGGTATTAAGCGGTTTCCCTGCCAATTGCACTGAGCCATCCAGAAAATTAGAGTAGGTTACCTGGTCAACCAAAACATTATTCCTGTTGTTAATCGCATTGTTCAATACCTTATTGAGTACCTGGCCCAACTGCGGATCAAAACGCCACACAAAGCCACGCCGTGATTTGTTTAAACCTGCATTATTGATAGCAGTAATACTAAAAGTTACCTCTATCCCTTTATTTTCCAATGTACCGCTATTGATCACATACGATTGTACCCCATTAATTTCCGACACCGTTTTACTCAAGAAGGCATCCTTTGTCTTTTTATAAAAATAAGCAAGAGACCCATTGATCTTGTTCCCAAATAAAGAGAAATCCAAACCTAGATTTGACGATGAGGTCCGCTCCCATTTCAGATCTGGATTTGGATAATTAACCATGTTTGCAGTTGTGGAGTTATAATAAGGGTCGGTAGAAGGATTTTGTTTAATGATCATATAAGGCGACTGTCCTGGCAACATATTTCCCTGCCATCCCCACGAAGCCTTCATAGCAAGATCATTTACCCATGATACCTTATCCAATAAATCTTCTTTGACATTCCAGCGACCTGACACGGCCCAAATGGGTAGAAATTTGTTGTTAGATCTGGTTCCGAAAAGGTTAGACTGTTCTCCGCGTATATGCACATTCAAAATATACCGGTCACTCCAGGAATAACCCGCAGTACCGTACCATGCCATCTGATTGGTCAGCTGTCGGTTATAGGAACCCAAAGCTTCCTTGGTAGACATAAATTGATCATAATACCCCGTGTTCGATGAGGGTACAATATCAAAATAACCACCCAATTCTCTAAAATATCCCCTTCTGGTAATGTCAAAACCATTGTAGGCATTAGAATTCACCTCTATACCACCAGAAGCAGAAATAGTATGTTTGTTGTCTTTGCCAAATTGAGTTACATAATTAGCCTGTAACCGGCCGGTATAGTTGTTGTTTCGCGTCTCACTGCGCTGAAGTTCTCCTCCCACAGGTGCCAGATCAAACCTCAAAGACTTATCAGCCCGTAGTTTACTGATATAATATGAATCTTTGGTATAATACAATTCCCTAACATTGTTGCTGACACCATAAGCAAAGGTACCTTCTACATTAAGTTGTGGAAGCACCCTATACTTAACTAAAGCTTTGATGTTGGCTGAGATCAAATCCGTACGGTCACCACTATTCTCCTTATCTCTTAAGACGTTATAGTTAAATACATAGGTATTATCAACCCTTGGGTAAAAAAACAAACTGCCATCAGGATTATAAGCAGGAATGGTACGGCTGGTGTTATATGCATAATTCATAATCCCCAAATCTTGCGGTGTATAATCCCTGGTGGAATAATTCCCGTTAAATGTAATCTGAGCCATAAATTTTTTATAATCAGCAGTGATGTTCAACATCGACGAATAGCGTTTTCCATTCTCACCTTTGATGGATCCATTCTCGTTCTGATATCCGATAGAAGAATAATATTTGATATCATTGGTACCACCAGACAAACTTAAATTATGATTCTGGGAGAAGGAATCCTGTGTGAGTAAGCCCATCCAATCCGTATTTACATTAGCGTAGTAGTCACTCAGTCTCTTAAATTCATCATAACCAATACTCCCCTTGTAATAATTCTGAAGTGCAGCTTCATAGCCAGTCCACTGGGTAACGTTATTGTATTGCATTCTGCGCTCAACCATCTCTTTTGAAACGTCCATACGTTCCTGGGAGTTCATCATATACATACCCCTGTCTGAATACCTTGGACGTCTGGTAAATGTCGTTGCAGCCGAATAAGAAATCGTAGGTTTTCCGGGCTTGCCTTTTTTTGTTGTGATCACAATGACACCATTTCCAGCTTTCGCTCCATACAATGCCGTTGCGGAAGCATCCTTAAGCACATCAATCTGTTCAATATCCTGAGGGTTCAATCCAGCAATGGCGTTTCCAAGTAAATTCACAAAATCCAGATCATTAATTTGCTGAGGGTTCACATTTACAGGATCTGTCAATACGATCCCGTCCAGTACCCAAAGTGGTTCCCGGTTACCCAGAATAGTCGATGTTCCCCTGATCCTTAATTTAGGCGCAGCGCCCACCTGACCCGAATTTTGCATAAAAATCATTCCTGGAACCCTTCCCTCCAGCAGCTTATCAATTGTATTGATGCCAGGAACAAGAATACTGTCCATTTTAATGCTAGTAACGGCACTGGTCAGTTTTCTTTTGTCAATCTGCTGGTAACCTGTATTGACCACCACATTTACCTCTTCCAGGTCAGAAGAGACTAAATTCAGGGTTACTGTTCTGGCCCGCTGTGCATTGACTTCCAGTTTTCCATAGCCCAAATGATGTATTTCAAGCATGGAATTAGCAAATTGAGCGGGAATAACGAAGTTACCGAATTTATCCGCCTTGGTAGAAAATGCTGTCCCTTTTACTTTGATAGTTGCACCATCCAATGGGACACCAGATTCATTAGTAACCCGTCCATTCACAGGAGATTCATTTACAATAGAAGTAGTCGATGCATTCTTCTCCACAATGATGATCATGCGATCTTTGATCTCGTAAGTAAGCGGCTGCTCAGCAAACAACTTTTTCAAAACATTCATCAGAGGCTCCTTAATGAGCTTTAAAGTGACTGGCCTGGTCTTTTTTAAAATTCTGTCATTGTATGAAAAGTCATATTTAGTTTGTTTACTGATTTCTTCCGTTGCTACTAAAAATGAGGCATTTTTTAAATCAAGTGATACCGTTTGCGCTTTTAACTCCGTAAATAGCTGCAATGCAAGTATAGGTAATAAGACAAAAATAAACTTTATAATAACTGGTTTCATGCTACCGCTGGTTGCTTTCGCGTACCCGCCGGACGACACATGAATCCTCTTGCCCTTGTGGAAAAGGAAATAGTTCATAATTTTGTAACGATTAGATAGTTTGATGGTTTGTTGATTTGGTTCTCAAGTATCGGATCTATCGGAGCTGGTGGTGCGGTAACACCTCAGCTCTTTTTTATACAGACAGAAACCGAAATTCAGGTAATATTCTATCTCATAAGCTTCACACTCCTTCCTTTTACGTCAAATTTTAAATCACTTATTTTTTCGAGCGCATGAATGACTGTGGACAATTTTTTGTCTCTGCTTATAGAAGCATGAATTTGAATATCAGTTGGAATTCCCGTATAATCCACATCCAGATCATACCAGCGCTCAATCTGCCGGAGTGCTTCTACCAACGGTGTTGCCTTAAAACGGAACTGACCATCTTTCCAGGAACCAAACAGCGCGGCATCAACCTTCGCTACCTCGAAACCGGCATTTTGCAATACAGCCTGTTCTCCAGGAAACAATTGCTGAGGAGTACCAATCCCCTCAGTGCTAAGTTGAACATGACCATTTACCAATGTAGTTACTGTTTTGTGTTCTTCCCTGTAAGCGTTAAGATTGAAACTCGTACCTAAAACCTTTACCTGTTGCCCATCTGTGGTCACTATAAAAGGTTGCTTCGCATTGTGTGCAACCTCAAAATAAGCCTCACCTACAAGCCTCACGCGCCGTTCCTTTCCAGTGAAATTCGTAGGATAGGATAAGGATGAAGCTGCATTAAGCCACACTTTTGTACCATCCACAAGCGTAACCCGGTATTGCCCCCCTCTCGGCGTACTTAAGGTAACATCTTGACCGGACTGCTGGTCTGCAACTACAGTTCCATCTTTATAACGGATACTGTTTTTATCTATAACAACTTCTTCCTTAGATTCACTTAGCTTGTAAACCACTCCTGTTGAAGAAATAAGAGTGGCTCGATTAGTCCCAGGTTGAATGTCATTTCCATAATCTTTAGATCTGAAATTTACACCCTGCCATGGCATATTAATAAAATACAACGAAAGCGATAACATCAAAAGAATAACTGCAGCAGCAGCAGCAAACCTAGTAAACAATAAACTCTTCTTCGCTCTGAAGGACTTATGCATACCAAGACTTTTCTGGATTCCAGCCCAGGCCAAGCTCTCAACTGCGCCAGATTTTTCATGAAGTTCGGGAAAAGTGTTTAAGTCTGACAAAAAATACGCTTCCATTAATTCCTCAAGCTGTTTCTGATTTTCCTCCATTTGAGAAAAAGCATGAAACTGAGACAATTCATTTTCACTAATGGTATTCTCAATATATTTTTTGAATAAAACTTCTATTTTTTTCTTCCCTTTCATTACTTGATGGACAAGCCTTTATCCGGCTTATACATTGAATACACACAAAGAGAAAAAAATAGCACCCCTAAAGTAATTATTTTTTAAAAAGTACTGGAAGCAAGAGAATTAAAAATTGAAGAGACTGGGATTTCAATGTAAGTTTCAGTTTTTTGCTTGCCTCTTGTATATGATGATTAATCGCAGAATTACTTATTTCTAAAATATCACTGATTTCCTGATAACTACGTCCCTCCATCTTATGCATCACATACACCTCACGCTGTCTCTGAGTTAATTTGCTCAATGCCAATTCTAAAAGAGCTTTGGCCTGTGATTCATTATCCGAATCTTCCATCGGATTATAAGAGACTTCCTGACCAACCTGGATACGCATGAGCTGATCGTACAGGTTTCTTCTGAAAACATTTTTTGAAAAATTCGTCGCCATTTTATGTAGTAAGGCACCGAAATTAAGTTCCGGGTCAATCGTCTCCCGACTTGCCCATACTTTCACAAAAATATCCTGCAGCACATCCTGAGCCAACTCCTCTGACTTGAGCAGATAAATTAATTTGCTGGCTAAATGACGAGCATAGAAGAGATACAATTGATTAAATGCCATCTCATCACCTCCCCGCAACTTCCGTAAAAGTTCTTTTTCGTTGGCGCCCGATATTATTTTCACGTCGACTTTATGCTTTAGTAACACTAAAGTTATATAAAATTTCCTAAACTCACTTCTTTTTAGCAAATAGAAGAATACTGCCGATCTATATTTTACATCTGTATTTAAAAATACTTATAAATTTTGATCATTACCTTATAAAACCGCATACCCATACATCATGCCCATGGCAGCTGGTCTATTGGCATGATGTAAATGTTCATCTTTACAGATAGAAATCAGAACTAATTATAGTCTGTATTGTGAAATTGAGTATTATTGCGCTTAAAAAGCGATAAATTTACGCCATAACAACTATTGTATGTCTGTCAAACCTCTTGATAACGAAGCTGAAATACTTGCTGAAATAGCTAGGGGAGATAAACGTGCATTTGAAATCTTGTTCAAAAACTACCATAAGTATGTTCTCACGTTCAGTAAAAAGATAACTCGGTCTGATGATTTAGCCAAGGAAATTGTTCAGGACGTTTTTTTGAAAATCTGGTTAGGTAGAGAAAAGCTACAGACTCTGGAGACCTTTGGTGCATACTTAAACACAATAGTACGTCATCAGTGTTTTAATGCACTCCGTCAGCTTTCTCAGGAAATCAAATCCAATGAAGTCTTTAGATTGAAGGCTAGTAACTCAAGCGATTCCACAGAGCATGAGCTGGATTACCGGGAGGCTGAAAATATATTGAACCAGGCGATTGAAACATTGTCGCCCCAACAAAAGATGGTATATCTACTTTGTCATCAACAAGGTATGAAATACGATGAGGCCGCAATTAAAATGGGTATTTCTCCCCAAACCGTTCATTCTTATATGAAGGATGCGCTAAAAAAGATTAGGGCGCATTTCAAAAAACATGCAGTTGCATATACCGTTTTCATTCTCAGTCTTTTCAGATCATAAGTTACGCTTTACTCCTGTAGCCAGAAGAGCTTGATAAGCGCATCAAATGCGTTGGATTATTTTTGTTTTAAATTAAACAACCTGAAAATCAACATCTTGAATAATTTATTTTTTTTTGATACCCCGTCGAGATTGAGTTATGGGTCAATGTTATTCAAAGGTTAAGTGACCTTAACACGACGATAATATTGATACCCAATGAATAAAATACGGCTTCGGGAACTACTTAAACTCTATCTTGATGATTCTGCTTCAGATCTAGAACAGTCAGAATTATGGGATTATGTTAACAACCCTTTTTATGATGCAGAAATCAAAAATTTAATCGGCCAGGCTTTTGATCAGCAGATTGAAGGTAAAGAACTTACCGAATCCGAGCAACGAATTTTTCTGGAGTTTATATATGCTAAAGACAAACCTGTTACCGGGAGATTTATAAAACTTTGGCCACGTATGACTGGCATTGCCGCCGCCATTGCTTTAATGGTTTTGAGTCTTTACTTCTTTAATTACAAAAATAATAAGCATGCTCAAAATGATGTTTTTGCCGCACAAGACAGAAATCCTGGATCTCTCGGTGCAACCCTGACTTTAGCAAATGGTAAAAAGATCAAACTTTCTGATGCCGCTAATGGTGAAATCGCTAAAGAAGCTGGTATTAGTGTAACTAAAACAGCAGACGGACAGCTTATTTACGGAATCAAAGGAACAATTGGCAATCCAGATCAGATTAATACATTGACAACCGCCAAAGGAGAAACCTATATCTTAACATTACCTGATAAAAGTAAAGTCTGGCTTAATGCGGCCTCAAGTTTAACGTACTCTCCTAGCCTAAATGATCATGGGATGCGTAGGGTGAAACTTGAAGGAGAAGCTTATTTTGAAATTTTTAAAGACAAAGCACATCCTTTCATTGTGCAAACGGCTAACCAGGAAATAGAAGTATTAGGAACACATTTTAACGTGAATAGCTATAAAGATGAGCCAGGAATTGCGACAACCTTGCTGGAAGGTTCTGTCAAGGTGAAAGCTGGTGGTTCATTAAAAATACTTAAGCCTGGTGAGCAGGCAATAAATAAATCCGGTACTGTGGAAGTACGAAAAGTTGATCTGGACGATGTAGTGGACTGGAAAAATGGAGATTTTTATTTGAACCATATAGATTTTAAAATAGCTATGAGAAAAATTGCCAGATGGTACGATATGGAAATTATCTATGATGAAACTGTTCCTGATAATATGGAATCTGGCGGCTGGATATCAAGAGATAAGCCCTTATCAACAGTACTCCGATCTATCGAAGCTTCCGGCTTGGTTAAGTTTAAGGTAGAAGGTCGAAAAATCTATGTAAGACAATAATTAAAAATTGAAAAATATGAAACGATACATTTTCTTTATCATCATCTGCCAATTTGCATTTTCAGCATTTGCTCAGGATAATCATCCGGTTTCCTGGAATTTCAGCAGTAAAAAGACTGGACCTTTAACCTATCAGATCAAACTACACGCTACTGTAAAAGAGCCTTATCATATTTATCCTCAAGGTGCGGCCGGCGGCATGGGAATGCCTACGGAGTTTTTGTTCGATCAAAACGACAATGTAGAATTTGTTGGTGAGATGCAGGAAAGAGGAGACGAACAAAAAGATGAAGCACACTTATCCTATTATTCAAAAGGTGTAACCTTTACGCAGACCCTCAAATTGAAGTCTGAGCAGCAGACTGCATTGGCCTTCACCATTAAATTCATGGCATGCACCAATCAAATGTGTCTTCCACCGTCAAAGAAACGTTTTACCCTGAGTTTAGATGATCAGGGCAAGGATGCCGGAGTGGTTAAAAATGAAGAGGCTGCCATTTCATCGAACAAAGCGGTCAGCGCTTCTAAATATGAAGACTTCCAGATGGCTGATATGGATGGCAAAATGATCTCCTCTAAAAACATCACCTCAAAAAGTAAATATACTTTCATCGATTTTTGGGCCAGTTGGTGTGTACCATGCAGAGCGCAGGGGCGCGAACTGATTACAATGTACAATACATACAAGTCAAAAGGTTTTGAGGTGATTGCTGTATCATTGGACTCTGATGCCAAGGCCTGGAAGAAAGCCGTTGAGGCGGATGGATATAAATGGACAAATTTAAGTGACCTGAAGGGCTTTGAATCTGCCATTAGTAAAAAATACAACATCACTGCTATCCCTAGAAATTTGTTAATCGATCAGAAAGGAAACATTATAGCTATGGATTTACATGGAAAAGAACTGGAAGCAAAACTGACTGAACTATTTTAAATAAACCTAAGTATTCACCTAAACCAACCAACATGCATAAAAATCTACCGTAACACCTGAAAAAAGAAACCAGTCCCAACTGTGTTGGAACTGGACAGCTTGGAATTAACTAAATATCAACTACAGCAACCTGCCCGTCGAAAGTTAGGAATGCTGTAATTAAACCAAACTAAACAAATGTATAAAATTTCTAACAGATACGGGGCCGCGTACGTACCCCCCTATTCAAAACTCATGCTGATTATGCGCTTAACCACCGTAATATTAATAGCATCCATTCTGCAGGTTAGCGCAGCTACCTTCGGCCAGCAAATCACCATCAACCGGAAAAATGCTACTTTGGAGTCACTCTTGAAAGAGATCAGGAAGCAGAGTCAATACGATTTCTTTTATGAGGGAAAAATTATTCCTCGGAACAAATCGATTGATATAAGTTTAAAGAACGCAGGCATCAACGAAGCGCTGAAAAGGGTACTGGCCGGCTCGTCCTTAACTTACACGATTGATGGTAAAATTGTGACCATAAAGAAACAAAGTGAACCTTCACTATTGGACAAAGCCATCTCTGTATTTGAAAATATAGATATTCGCGGAAAAGTCATTGATGAAAATGGAAAGCCTCTTATCGGGGCTTCGGTATTTGTTGAAGATTCCAGGAACAAAACAACTACCAATGAAAAGGGGGAGTTTTATTTGCGGGATGTAAGTGATAACTCAACAGTAATGATCGCTTATATTGGCTATCAGCCAATACAACTTAATGCAGCCAGGGATCTTGGAACTATAAAGATGCAACCTTCAACAGGAAAACTGGATGAAGTTGAAATTAAATTCAATACAGGGTATGAACAAATTTCAAGGGAACGTGCGGCCGGATCATTCGCTAAGCCTAATATGAAGGTAATGAAGAACAGGACCAATACGCCAAATATTCTTCAGCGTCTTGAAGGCCTGGTTCCTGGGCTATTGGTTAACGCCCAGGCGATTAACCAAACGAGTGCTGCCGATATGGAGGGCGGGCGGGCGGGCTTATTGGTACGTGGCCAAAGTTCAATTCCAATCCTTACTCCTGGTACTGCACCTCTTACCTCAACTACACCCTTAATTGTTATTGATGGAATCGAATTTAACGGAGATATTACCCAGGTGAATATGCAGGATGTAGACGACATCACTGTTCTCAAAGATGCTACTTCCGCTTCCATCTGGGGAGCCAAAGCTGCAAATGGTGTAATTGTTATTACTACCAAAAAGGGTAAGGCAGGTGATAAACTGAAAATCGATTATGATGGGTATTACGCTTTTCAAGGCCGGCCCAATCTTGATTACGTGCCAAGGCTAAATTCCCAGCAGTTTATCGCGTTGAATAGGGAATTGTTTCCACAGTATTTATTATTCAACAAAAACTATAAAACAGTTACACAAAATTTTGGTTCTTTGCCACATCTAAAAATTCAATACGATCGTGCCAGAAACAAGATTAGCCAGGCACAAGCTGATTTTAAGCTAGATAGTTTAGCTCATCTATCGAATACCAACCAGATTTCTGACCTTTTTGTTCGTGACGCGGCTACTTTAAACCAAACAATTTCAGTTTCTGGTGGCGGACCGGTACACACCTTTTATGGATCGATAAATCATATCGGTACCCAGAATAACACTCCGGGAACGGAGAATAATCAATATAAAATTAATTTAAATAACAATCTTGTATTGGGTAAAAGAGTTTCGGTTTCGGTAAATGCTGACCTTACAAATACAGTAACAAGAGTAGGAAATACCTATAGCCCTGCTCGTAGCATTGTTCCTTATCAAATGTTTAAGGATGCAAATGGTAATCCTTTAAACATTAATTATTTAAAAGGGATACCAACTGATGAAGGTAACATTGTACTCCCTGATTCCCTCAGAACCATTTACCAGTCAAAAAGCCGGATCGATTTAAGTTATAATCCCATCCTTGAACAAAGCACGGCATACACTACAACTAATGGCCTGTACGCCAGGCTAGTAGGAGGAATTAAAGTAAGTGTTATGAAAGGTCTTGATTTTCAAGGCACTTATGGTTACAATGTTAGCAACACCAACACCAGAGCAGTGCAAGATCAAAACAACTATGCGATGAGGATACAGGTTATGCGGTTCACGCAGGCTGCAAACTCCACTGTCATTCCGGTTTACAACATCCCTGCAATTGGCGGCAGATTAAACGTGAATACCAGTGCATCAAAGGAATGGACTTTGCGAAATCAACTGTTCTATAATCGTGATTGGGATAAGCATCAGTTCTCCCTGATGGCCGGTCAACAGGCAACCAGTAGCACACCAGTCACTACGAGCGGCATTTATTATGGATGGGATGATCAATTGCAAACTTCGAGACCCGTAGATTTGGCCAAGTTAGCGGCTGGGATTAACGGAGCAGTAGCAGGCTCAGCAGATCTTCCTGAAAACAATGTTGGCGGTGGTGAAGGACGTATTGCAAGGACTACTTCATATTATGCCAATCTGGGTTATACCTTCGATAGAAAGTATACTTTGAACGCAACCTGGAGAATTGATGAAAGCAACTTATTTGGAAGGGATAAATCAGCTCAAAACAGACCAGTATATAGTATCGGAGGTAAATGGGCTCTGGGTACCGAAAACTTTATGAAGCCTATTAACTGGTTAAACAGATTAGATATTCGCTTAACTTATGGCATTACGGGCAATGCTCCATTTGCCGGGACGGCAGCTTCTTATGATATTTTATCCGCACAAAATGATCCCAATTATGTAACAGGAGCTGGATTTATATTGTCTTCTCCAGCAAATACCAAACTATCCTGGGAAAGCACCAGGGTATACAATGCGGGTATAGATTTTTCGATATTTAAAGACAGGCTGAGCGGATCTATTGACGGTTATATTAAAAAGACCACAGATCTGATCGGTGCACTATCCACTTCACCGCTTACCGGATATGACAATGTAATTGGTAATTATGGAAGTATGGAGAATAAAGGAATCGATATTGGTTTAACTTCTACCAATATCCTTACCCGGGATTTTACCTGGAGCAGTGGTTTTACATTTAGTTATAACAAGAATAAACTAACTTCACTTAGAGAAAATGCACCTACTACAGGAGAAGCCTTAGTTGGCACCAACAGACTTGTTGGCTACCCATTGGATGCGAGCTTTGTGTATAATTATGGCGGTTTAAATTCAGTTGGCGATCCACAGATCAGACGTGCCGACGGCAGTGTTACTTCAGAAATTAATGTGGCATTACCAGAAGATATCCTATACATGGGAACTACACAACCTGTTTGGTCTGGTGGATTACAGAATAATTTCCAGTACAAATCTTTTGGATTAAGTGCGAGTATAGTTTACAATGGGGGGCATGTTATGAGGAGTAACCGAAATCCTACAACCAACGAGCAAATCATCGGGCAGAATGATTTACAATTAGGATTCTTAGACCGTTGGAAAGTTGCCGGTGATGAAAATAAGACCGAAATTCCGAGATATGTTCCTTCAGGTGAACTTGCCAGTGCCCGTAATCTAAGTTATTACACCAGTTCTCAGCGATTTACTATGAACGCATCGTATATCAAGCTCAGGGACATTACCCTATCTTATAGCCTGCCAACACTTGTAGCGAACAAAATTAATGCACAAGCCATTTCTTTCAGGCTTCAGGTAAATAATCTCTTGTTATGGACAGCTAATGATGAGGGTATGGATCCGGAATTTACTGGTTCTATTCGTAATGCACAGGGTACCATTAGTCTGGGTGCTCATATTACCTTTTAATTATTAATAAACTGAAGGATATGAAAAATTTTAATATATATATAGTAGGCCTAGTCCTCTTTACAACAATGTTGTCACAGGTTTCCTGTAAAAAGGAATTTCTGGAGGTTGTACCTAAAGGTCAAACCATTGCGATCACTACTGCGGATTATGAAAAGCTCCTCAATGCAAATTATTTGACAAGTAGTTTTAACGCCAGTGTATACAGAGGCGATGAAGTGTCCGGATTACAACCCTATTTTGATGGGATGAGCGACCTTATTAACTTAAGGATGCAGCGTCTTTTCAGATATGAAGACCGGGTTTATAATGCGGATCAAGTACCTGATGAAATTACAGGTGAAAGTAATTATATCCGTAAGCTTTACCTTTTTAATAAGATAATCAACGAGGTAATGGCCTCGCAGGGAGGAACTGAAGCCCAAAAACTCGCGATATTGGCAGAAGCTAAAGCAGGTAGGGCTATCTGTAATTTTATGTTCCTGTCTGATTTCACAAAACCCTATAATGCTGCTACTGCCACTACAGATTTAGGCATTCCCAACCTGACAATTGCAGATGTAAATCAAAAGAATTTTAAGCGGGAAACGCTAAATCAAGGTTATGATTTAGTGATTAAAGACTTAAGCGAAGCTTTGCCTGATTTAGGGATTACCGTGCACCGGCGAAAAATTTCAAAGCTGGCAGCTGAATTTTACCTTTCAAGGGTTTATATGGCCATGAATAATTACCCGGCAGCAAAGCTACATGTAGATGCCGCTTTCCTGGAATGTTCAAAAGCTGCAATACCCATAGAACTATATGACTATTCGGTTGTCCTCAATCCTGATAATCCGGATGCGCCGGGTTCATGGTTGCCTGATAGCGGTTTAGGTCTCGATAATGAACCGCTGGCAGCTAATAATACCGAGGTTATTTATAATATCACAGCCGGCTGGTTCCAGTTTCAATCTGTCGACGCATTTGTTTTTAGCCCCCGTACAGCTGGTTTGTATGTGCCAGCTGACAGACGCTTGAATTTATATTCGCCTTTTGAACTTTTCTCAGCCAAGGTTCATCCCAATGGAATGAGACGCAGAACGTCCGGATTTTTTACCGGAATGAATGTTGGTCCCACTTTAGCTGAGATGTATTTGATGCGTGCGGAATGCAACGCCCGCGCAAATAATTTAACAGGTGCTGTCGCTGATTTAGAAACTTTGCGGAAAAAAAGAATTTCCGGAACAGCTGCAGCAGTACCGTCTGCCGTTGCTTCAAACCAACAAGCGCTAGTGCGTTTTATTTTGGATGAGCGTATTCGTGAATTTGCCATCACCGGTCTGCGTTGGTTAGATATGCGTCGTCTCTCGCAAGATCCTGTTTATAAGGATCACGTTATTTATACCCACAAGATATATGGTGAGAATGGAGAGGAAGTTTCTACTTATTCACTTAAACCAGAACGGTTTGCCCTGAAATTTGGTGAACGTATGTTAAACGAAAGCAATGGCTTAGAAGAGAACAATTAAAATAAATCAAATTATGAATAGATTAATTGCGATAGCAGTTGCTTTACTACTGCCTGCATTATCAAATGCACAAACAAGTTATACGATAAAAGGAAAAATACCAGCTACGCATAAAGCCACCCGTGCGGTAATGTCATATCCACCTGATGATAAAGGTGGAAAATACGCTGCAGATACCGCAAACATAAAAGGTGGGAAATTTGAATTCAAAGGAAAAATCCAAAGGCCGCAATTGGCAGAGTTGAATTTAATTATTCCCCGTCCGGCGGGTGAAAAGCCACGTAGATCCGAGTCGGGAGAAGAAGGGGGAATGAAAAACGTGGCGCTATTTTATTTAGACGGTAACATCGATATCTCATTTGATACAGCAGGTATAGCTTCTTACGCCGGTGGCGGTAAGGAACAAAAAGCATGGGAATTTTATGCCAAAGAAGCTGCAACCAGGAGTAAGGCGCTAAAGGGAGCCAATGGCGGAATGGAATTTTACGAAGTGTTGGTTTCCGATATGGTGAAACGGTTTCCGGATAACTACATGAGTGTCGACCTCATGGATTTATTCACGCAAAGTTCAATAAACCCGAAGCTTATTGAGCCGATGTATAATAACCTTAGCAAAAGAATGCAGAATTCAGAAAAAGTATTGGGCTGGAAACCAAAATTAGATCAGGCAAAGCTGGCAGTTTCAGGCAACCAGACCGCACCTGATTTTACTTTAAATGACACCAACGGAAAAGCCGTGTCGCTCTCCTCTTACAAAGGTGGTTATGTGCTGGTAGATTTTTGGGCTAGCTGGTGTGTACCCTGCCGTGCGGAAAACCCGAATGTACTGGCTGCCTATGAAAAATATAAAGGCAAAAATTTCCAGGTACTGGGCGTGTCGTTAGATGAGAAAAAAGATCTATGGCTGAAAGCGATCGCCGAGGACAAACTTCCCTGGAAACAGGTGTGTGACTTCAAAGCCTCCAAAAGCGAAGTGACACAACTGTACAACATTTCCAGTATACCAGCCAATGTATTGATTGATCCAAATGGGAAGATCGTAGGCAAAGATTTAAGAGGTAAGGCTTTACATGACACGCTTGCCGAACTGATCAAATAGATATAAGTATAAATACATACACATGAAAAAAATACTATTGTTGCTGTTGATTTCAAGCTCAGTCTGGGCGCAGCAATCTGCGAAAAAAACCAAGTACGGCATCAGCCAATTTATGTTAATTGAGAAGGTTGAAGATCAGGAAAAGAAATATAATGAAGTTAGTAAAGAGCCGGCTGGAAGTCTCGAGCCTACTGCGTTAAATGATCTTCGTGCTGAACTGGCTTTGCAATGGTTAGCCAAGGGCAATGTAGAGCGTTACAGATTTTATAAAGCGACCAAACCTAAATTTAATTTCCGGCAAGCTCTATTCCTATCGTATGCAGTTGAGAAACTTTTTGACGAAAAGAAAGATTTTGCTAATGTAGAGAATATTTCAAAAGAGCTTTTAGCTGATTTAGCTAAAGGTACAATTGAGGCGATGGCAATGAGACCTGCGGTTTTGTTAGAGGTAAATGCCGGGGCTAATGCGAAGCTGGGAAATGTAATTGTGGCAAAGGAAATGATCGCAAAATCCAATGCAGATAAGTCTAGTGCAGATCGGTTAACAAAGTATTTTAAAGATGGACAATCCAATTACCTGAATCGTCACGCAATAGTGATGCTGGCTGCCGGGGAAAATCAGCAGGCATTTGATATGCTGGAGAAGGCTTTTAAAGAAGCAGAATCCAACTCATACATGGTTGCAACGTTTAAAGAAGCTTTTAAGAAAGTTAAAGGCACGGATAACGGATTTGAAGATTATCTCAAATCACTGAAAGCCGAAGCTTACCAGAAATATTATAAGGAAGTTGAGAAATCGTACATTTCTTCTCCAAAACAGACACTTGACGGAACTTTTCCTGATCCAAGTGATGCAAAGAAACTGCTAATCACGTTCCGTGCAACAAAATCTGTTAAAGAAGTAAGTATGAAAAATCTGGCGGGGGAAATGGTTAATCTTGGCGACTATAAGGGAAAAATATTGGCGATAGATTTTTGGACTACTGGCTGTACACCATGTGTAGCTGCTTTTGCCGGTTTCGAGAAGGTGGTTGCCGATTATAAGAAGGATGAATTCCAGATGTTCGTCGTGAATGTTTTTGAGGAGAATTCGACAGTTAAAGCATTTGCAGCACAAAAGCCAATTAAACTTGATGTGTTGCAGGATGAAGAGAACAAGATGTACGATGTTAGGGCAACGCCTTCTAAAGTTGTTTTCGACCCAATGGGAAATATCAGGTTCTTCGCTACAGGTTATGCGGGTTCTACCGATCGGGAATACTACAAGTTAAAAGCCATGGTTGAAATCATCAAAGCTTATGCCCAGCGGACACCACAACAGCTTGCTAAAGAATTTCATGAAATTGCGAAGGTAGAAGATGAGGAACGGTTCTATAACAGCTTAATCGCGAAGCGTCCTGCCGATCCTGTTAAGCCAGATCAATATAACGATTTCCGTGCGCAGCTTGCAGTAGATTGGTTGATTAAAGGAAATATTGGTAAATATAAATTCTATAAAAGCACCAATCCTAAGTTTACCGCACTCCAGTTATTTGATCTGAGCAATCTGCTGGAGTATTGGGTTGACGACAATAAAAATATTGCTGTAGTGGAACAGATTTCCAAACAAATCTTAGCTGAGATACAAAAGAAAATGCACGACGATACGTTTGGACGGACTAGCGTTTTGCTTGAGGTAAACGCGATGGCTAACGCCAGCCTCGGAAATATCGATCTAGCGATGAAGAATATTAAAAAATCTGGTGATGGTGAAACGTTCAGAGACATTCCTTATTTCAGAAATTCTAAGGCCAATTACCTCAATCGTCTTGGAGCCATCTTATCTGCAGCCGGTGAGCACCAGCGCGCATTAGATACCTTATCTAATGCAGTGCGTAGCGCCATCTCAACACCCAAGACGCTGGTCACCTTAAAAGCAGTTTATCAGAAAGCCAAGGGTAATGATTCGGGAGTGGAAAAATATATCGCTGCACTGCAGGACGAAGCTTACCAGAAAATTGCAAAGGAGGTAGAGAAAGCATGGATTGCAGACACTAAACCTGCACCTGATGTTACTTTGACAGACATGAATGGTAAGGCCGTTAAGTTGTCTGATTACAAGGGAAAAATAGTCGTGATTGATTTTTGGAGTACAGTTTGTAAACCTTGTATCGCGGCATTTCCTGCATTCGAACGGGCTACTGATTTTTACAAAGATGAACCCTTCCAGCTATTTGTTATTAATGAGGGTGAGACCCAGGATGTTGTAAAGCCATATATGGATAAGAAAGCCTATAAACTCAATGTGTTATTTGATAACGATGAAGCCATTTTCAAAGCTTTGGGTGCTTTGGGTACGCCTCAGAAATTTATCATTGATGCCAAAGGAAATATCAATCAAACAGGGATAGGCTACGCGGGGTCGGACGATAAAGAGTTTTATAAATTAAAAGCGATGGTAGAGCTTACTAAAGCACGTTCATCAGGCAAGTAGTACTGACTGACTAACCAAAATTAAAATGAAGAATTTAAAACTGAATGTACTCTGTGTGCTTTGCCTTGCCTACTTAAATTGTTGCAGTCAGAATAAACCAGCAGCAAAACATATTGAAAAGCTAATGGCCAATTGCGTGGATAAGGCAATGGCCACCAGTGTGTACATTATTGAATGGGATACGTTGAAGAATAAGGTTCAGGAAGGCATAGATGAAGCAGGCGGCTTCACCGGGGTAATCGTTTCCGCTGAAGGTCATATTCTTACGGTATCACATGCGGCGATGCCTGATCAGGTGTATATGGTTTCCTTTCCAGACGGAAGTAAGCGTGTCGCAGTTGGTCTGGGTCGGATCGGATTGCAGGACAAGACAAAAGATTATGATATGGCAATGATTAAAATTCTGAAGCCTGGGAAATGGTCTTTCGCTAAAATGGCACCCAGCAAGGAATTAAAATTGAATCAACCGGTGATCAGCATTTCTTATCCGGGAGCATTCTTTAAGCAAATGCCAAATGTGCGTTTTGGGAGAATCTCAGATATAGATTTATCTGATGGCTTTATAGAATCATCGGCGAAAATGGAACCTGGAGATTCCGGAGGCCCTTTATTTGATGTACTTGGTCGCGTGGTCGGTATACATAGCTGGATCAAAGAAAATGAAGCCCAGAATTATGATGTTCCGGCTGATCATTTTTTAAAATACTGGACTGCACTTAACATCGCGAAGGATTACAAAGAATTACCTATAGCTGATCACCTGCCGGCTTTGGCAGCTCCCATATCGATGGAGATTGTTCCAGAGCTTGAAAAGATTGCTGGGATTTCAGCTGAATATAAAAAGAGCGTGGTTGAGCTTAAAAGTAACCGTGGAGTACAACAGCTTTCTATCCTCGGTACTTTTATCGATTTTGGCGGTGCTACGTATATCATCAGTAAAAGTTCAATGGTTGGCAGCAATCCGGTACTTAAAATGAGTGACGGTACTTTCCCTGCTAAAATTCTGAAGAGAGAAATGGATAATGATCTGGTTTTGTTAAAAGTTGCCGAGAAAGTTGACGGTGGTATCAGGCTAGAGTCCAATACTGAAAATCCTGATCTCAGGCAAAAGGATCTGGGTAAGATCCTGGTTTCTGCATTGGGGAAAGATTCAACTAAAGTTGGTGTACTGAGTGCTGCTTATACCAATATGCCGCTGAATACCAGTATAGGATATCTGGGGGCAGGCGCAGCTTATCAGGATGGTAAAATAACAATTAGCAGAATTGACAAAAATAGCCCAGTTGCTTCTTTGCTGAAGGAAAAAGATCAGGTGATCAAAATTAACGGGGTAACTGTGAATACGGCGTCGGATTACGACAATGAATTTGGCAGATATATAGCGGGTGACTCCATTTCGCTAGATATTATCAGAGCCGGCCGTCCAATGCAATTTAGCTTATATCTTGAAGCACAACCTACGGTGAGACACGTTTCATTTGAATACCCCGGAGGACGAAGCGCTCGTTCTGATGGTTTTAAAAATGTGCTGGTCCATGACGCGGCTATTCAGGCAAATGAATGCGGTAGTCCTGTGTTCGACATCGACGGACAGTTTTACGGATTAAACATTGCCAGGCGAAGCAGAACTTCAAGTATCGTTATGCCTGTAGCTGTACTTGGAAAATTTTTAAAGGAAAATATTAAATAACAGAAATAACATGAAAAAAATAATTCTAGCTATTTTGATGCTTAGTTCCTTAAGCATGATGGCGCAACAAAGAGAAGATGTGGGGGATGATTCAAAGTTAAAGGCATTAAAGAGTGAAAAAAATGTGAAGCTTCGTGAGCAAAAGATAAAGGTAATGGAAAATGGTACAGATGAAGATCTGATGCTACTAATCCAGTACTATGATAAGAATGCAGCAAAAAAAGAAGCCTTGACTAAAACGCTGCAAAAAAAATACCCTCAAAGTCAGAATGCGAGAATGATGAGGATGATGTCATTTTTAAAATTAAAAGGAATTCCAGAAATGGAAATACATCTCCAATCGTTGATAAAAGCCTATCCAAACCTCAACCTTGATATGGAGAAGAGTTTGTTGTCCAGCGCATATGCTGAAGTTCCAGATGCAACCAAAGTTCTTCAACACATTAATTCGATGAAGGATCCTGTATTTAAGGTGAGGGGACTGATCATGGCAATTGAACTCATGGCAGCAATTAACAATACAGCTGCTCTGGATCTGGCTACCGGCGAACTGGAGGAAGCAAAAAAAATAAAGGCCATGACGGGGCTCAGTCAGCCATTGAAATTGGATCCCAAATCCACTTATGATGACTATATCAACATTTATGGTAAGTTACTTTTCAACGCAGGTAAAGTTGATGAGGCATATAAATATACCTCGGAAGCCTATAACAGCATAAAAAACAGAGATAGCGAACTGATTGAAAATTATGCATTTTTATCTAGCTTAAATGGCAAATATGAGGAGGCATTACCTGTTTTGGCAAAAGCAGTGAAAGAAGGTAAGTTCGATCAAAGGTATATTGAACAGGTAAAAAACGGTTATACAAAATTAAACCCCGGTAAGGATGTTGATACTTATATAGCCGAGTTGAAAAAAGATTTTATTGATAAGATCAAAAGCAACGTTTCAAAATTGATGATTAATGAAGCTTCACCAAATTTCACAGTAACGGATGTGAATGGAAAAATCGTCTCCTTAGCAGATTTCAAAGGCAAAACAATTGTTCTGGATTTCTGGGCAACCTGGTGCGGACCTTGTGTGGCTTCATTTCCCGCGATGCAAATGGCGGTAAATAGATATGCCAATGACCCTAATGTTAAATTCCTATTCATCCATACCTGGGAAAATGAGCCAAACCCTCTGGCAGATGCAAAAAACTTCCTGAGTAAGCGCGATTACAAGTTTGATCTCTATATGGATCCAAGAGATCCAGTTACCAAGCGTAGTCCAGCCGCTGATGCGTTTGGGATTGACGGCATACCGGCTAAATTTATCATTGACGGACAGGGTAAAGTTCGCTTTAAACTTTCTGGTTTTGAAGGCAAAAATGAAGCCGCAGCAGAAGAAGTAGTGCAAATGGTCGAGATGGCGCGTAAATAAACCTGAATAATTCCAATCTTTCATCAATTCAGGAAGCACCACACCGCATCAATACCTCCTCCATAGGGGTAGTGTAGCCATCATGAGTTCCTATATATTGAGCGGCTACCTTTATATTAGGTACTGCTTACTCTATGTGGGCTGGACTTTGCATCGTATCAACTGCAGTGATTTCTGTCTTCATTTTTAAACAAAAAATGGACTTACCGGCGGTTATAGGAATTATGTTGATTGTTTCTGGAGTAGTGGTAATGAATTTTCTAAGACTGCAGCGCATTAGGCATTTACTAACTTAAGTCAATTCATGCAATTTTCTATCAAAACACTTAAAATTCTGCTGCAAAACGAGAAAACCCCCATCAACCATTAAAAAATATGATTTTTTTAGAAATTGCAAACTTGCCAGACCAATACCATCAGTTGCAATTATTTTCAACCTTCGGCGGCAATGGCTTAAAATATCCATCAAGATATATCCATAGCACACAGGTCTTTTTATTGAACAACAAACTGCTGCCAGGGATTTCTATATGCAGGTTACCCAATTGCGGATGCCATTGGCCAATGTAATTGATAAAACGCAGGTCAAGTAAAACTTTATCTAATTTCCACGCATCTGTAAGCGGGAAAGGCCCGCCATAACTACTGTAAAGGATTTCTAAGACAAGACCATATTTTTTATATAGCGCCAATGTATTCCTGGCTTCGGTGTACTTTGGCGCCCTTGGTACGTCAATTGTCCACCATTCCCATTTCTTAAGTTCACCAGTATAGTTATCCAGCCATAAACCCCCAAACTGATAGGTTTGATCAATCCTTGGAAATATCTTTATGGTTAATGGTGCGCCTTTATCTTTATTATCATTGCCGGTACCTAATGTAACCTTGGCCACCTGCAGGTAATATTTACTGTCCTCGGCAGTGATGTAGGCCGTAGCTGTCGGTGCTGCTGCAGGAGGCGGAATGTTTTTTTGAGAAACTGTCCATTTGCCCAACCTTGTGGAGGCATCATATCCGTATGTACAGGTCAGCTTTTTTGTGGTAGCATCAAATGTGCCGGCAAATGTAATTGTACTGCTGGTACTGCCGTTTGTTTCCAGATATTTCCCACTAAAAGCATTGCCAGAAACGGTATAAGTGCCTCGGTATTTAACAGTATTGGTGGCCTTGTCTTTCAATAAAAACTCATTGTTGGCTTTTAGCTCAAACTGTATATCTCCAGGATAATAACCCTGCATATTGGTTTGTACACCTTCCCAAACACCAACAAAAGTATTTTGTGCGTTTATAGTAAGACAAGCTAGAAAACAGGATATAGTAATTAATAGTTTTTTCATGTGTAAAAAGATTTAATGGTTCGGAACAAATGTTTTGTTTAATCTCCAAAACAGATTATTAGTATTTACCATTGAGAGATATTACGATCGTATTTAATTTTGTTGTTATCAGCGTGTTTGTCGCAAGGTTAGGACAATTACATTCCCAAACTTCGTATTTAATATGACCAGATAATGCAGTAGGTGAATTTGTTTGATTAGAACCAGTAAAAGCTTGTTGACTATTTGCATTACCATTTTCAGACTTTAAAATTTGTGCCTGTAGTACATTAAAAAAACAAATACCTATGGCTGTAAAGAGTAGCTTTTTCATGTTTTAAAATTTAATCAACAATGTAAAAGTAGAAGGACTGGCTAGGCGCATCAATCATTAAAAAAGATGATTTTTCAGCCTTTAGAAGAAGATCTAAAAGATGGTTTTTAATTGGCGATGTTTAATCGACCCCAGGCAAAGGCACTTCGGTAATGATAGAAATTAATATTTAAGCCAGCTCAGGTCCTGTATGGTCCTTAAGAAAAGGATAAGTAATTAACCAATCTTAAATTTATATCCCGATAAATATCAGATGTCCCGAAACCATAGATATGACAGCAAAAGTTTATATTTGAACCACAGCGACATATGAGCATTGGAAAAGAACTTTTATTTTTCTTCAGCACCTTAGGGGCTTTTAACGGGCTTATCCTGGGTTTTTACTTACTGGCTTTTAAAAAACCAGCTTCGCCCGCATCCCGCTTTTTGGGCTTGCTGCTGCTGGCACTGAGCCTGCGCATCGCCAAGGTCACCTTAATTTATTTTTATCCGGACTTGCCTCGTATCTATTTACAGATCGGCCTGTCGGCTTGTTTTATGATCGGGCCTTCACTTTATTATTTTACCAAGGCCGCGCTGGGGCAATACCAACAAATGCCCGCTGCCTGGAAATATATTTATGGAGTCTGGATCGCGCTGATCGCGACGGTTGGCATTATCCTCCCTTACCAGAGCCATCCCTGGGACTGGAACCATTATATCGTACACCTGATCTATCTCCAGTGGGCGGTTTATGTCTTGCTGACCAGCTGGCTGCTCAGGGAGCTGGTGGCCCGCGCGTTGTCACCAACGGAGAAACTGTTACCGGGCGAAAGACCGATCCTGTCCATCTATGTGGCCAACGCAGTGATCTTTATCACTTACCTGATCGTTTTCTTCGGATCTTCCGGCATAGTTTATATCAGCGGGGCGCTGTTCTTTTCGCTGCTGCTGTACCTGAATATTCCTTTATTCGTTAACCGCCGAAAATCTGACACCACATTTTTAGGAAATGAAGTAACAGAACGTTATGCCAATAAAAAATTCACTGAGGAACAAGCACTAACCCTTACCCAAAAGCTGCAAAAGACCATTACCGATCAGGAATTGTATAAAGACCCTGATCTGAAGCTGAACGACCTGGCCAAAATGCTCAATATTTCCGGGCACCAGCTTTCTCAGCTGCTAAATGATAACCTGGGCAAAAGCTTTGCCGTGTATATTAACGAATATCGAATCGAACGGGCCTGCAAACTGATCTCGAATGACAAAGCAATCAAACTGGAAGAGATCGGCTACGCGGTAGGATTCAATTCCAAGTCAACTTTCTATACAGCCTTTAAAAAGCATAAGGGTACTACCCCGGCGCATTATAAAGCAGGTTCAGATTTATAAATCCGTACGCCTGAATCTCAGCTTCAAAACCTCATTGCTGATCCTCCAATATAGTTTTGGACATTCAAAGTCCGAACAATATGAAATTTACATTTATATTATTTTGTTTACTCGCGCCGGGTATATCCGCTTATGCGCAGATCCAAACTATTTCCGCACTTGTGACCGATGTAACCGGTACCCCGTTGGCAGGCAATTATTTGTTGACCGACTCCATCGGGAAGCGCATCAAAAACAGCAGCTTCAACGGAACTATTGCCATTGCCGATCTGGCGCATACTCGCCTTATGTTGAAGCTCAGCTCCCTCATGTTTAAAGATACCAGCATCCATGTCAGCTTTACCGGAAAAAGTGAAATTGACCTGGGTACGATCATTCCCCGAGAGAACCAGACCATGCTCGGCCAGGTCACCATCCGGTCTGCGGTACCGCCGATGCGTTACGGGAGTGCCGGCAATTTGGAGATTAACGTTGCCGGTACGATCCTGGCCAGCAGCAGTTCCGTGACCGAGATCCTTTCAAGGACTCCCGGGGTTACGGTGAATGAAGGTGTCATTTCCCTTCAAGGTAAGGGTGAGGCCATAATCTATCTGAACGGCACACTAATACCTGCCGAGCGTCTAAGTAGTATCCCTGCTTCACAAATCACCAGGATCGAGATCATCGCCAATCCTTCTGCGAGATATGACGCCGGAGGACGGGCGGTGATCAATATCACTACTAAAATGCCCAACGGTAAAAAAGGACTAAATGGCCAGATCAGCCAGCATTTAACGGCATCCCGTTTTGCCGGCGCCAATGCCAACAGCTTTGCTGATCTGGGTTATACAAAAAACAAACTGTCACTTTTGGCGAATATCGCCTTATTGAAAGGCAGCGGCCGCGAATTGCTGCATACCGTCAGGAACAGGCCGGATCCGGCTGATTACCTCAATTCAGACCTGACCACGGACTGGAACCGGGATTATAATGTTTATACGACCTATGGCGCAGGCGCCGCCTACCGCTTTTCTTCCGGACCGATGTTATCGATTTCCTATAGTGGCAATAGATACCATCTCGGAGGCACCGTGGACAGCCGCAACCAGATCACTACCCTGACCACCAACAATACCTACGGCAGCGGCATTGCCAGGGACGAACTCCGTAAGAACAATACGATCATGGCTGACTTTACAAAAAATACAGATACGCTCGGTTCCACCTTTTTTCTTACCGCCCAGTATGCTGGTTACCGGACCACTAATGAAGATCAGATCAAAGAATTCGGCGGCACCATTCCGCGCTACCTGTTAAATACATTTTCCCAACGCCTGAATATTGCCTCCGTTCAAGCCGACCGCATCAAATATTTCAGGAAAGACTTGAAATTGGAGGGCGGATTCAGATTCAGCCATGTCGGCAACAATTCAGATACCCGCTTCCTTACTGCGACCGATCCGGAAGGGCCTTATTCGCCTGAAGAGATCCTCTCCAGCTTGTTCGACTATCATGAAACGATCGCCGCAGCCTATGGCAGTCTTTCTGCCAATACAGGAAAACTGGGTATCATCCTGGGTGTCCGCAGCGAGTGGACCACCTATCAACTGAGCACTACTGCAGGTGAAGGACAAGATTTCAGCAAAGCTTACCTGAATATCTTTCCAAATCTCCAATTAGAGCTTCCGCTAAAAAACGGAAAGAAGCTCAGGGCATCCTACAATGCCAGGATCACGCGTCCCAGGTACCAGGCACTCAACCCCTTTGTCACCTATCAGGATGCTTTTACCACCATTGAAGGCAACCCCAACCTGGTGCCGGAAAAAGTTCATAGCTTCGAAATTGGCACCAATTTTAACCGGACAGAACTGAAGATCGGCTACACTTATACGATAGACCCGCTTTCGGGCGCAGCCCTGCGGGGCAATACGCCCGAAAGCTATGTGCTCAAGTCCATCAATGGAAGCAGCGACCATACTTTTGTTGTTTCGGTGACGAAGCCGTTTTCTGTCGGTAACTGGTGGCAATCGATCAACACAGCCAGCATCACCTATGGTCGTTCCTTTGATGACAAGAATAATTACGCGACCGGAAAAGTAACACCCCAAGCTTACCTGTATAGCAGTAATACCTTCAGTTTGCAGCACGGTGTCAAATTGCAATTGCTGGCTTGGTACCTGGGCGACCGTTATTACGGCATCCGGCATGACAATAAACGCTCCATCGTTACTGCTGGAATAGAAAAAACTATGGGCAAACTAAAGCTGGGATTCACCGCCAACGATATTTTTAACCGCACAATCGCCGAGGGGGATTACAATGTGGGCAAAACGCAGGTGTACTATAACAGGCGCTTTGACAATAGTTATTTCAGGCTTACTGCCACCTACCGTTTAGGGGACACCGAAAGGCTCACCCAACCCCAGAGAAAAGTCCAACCGGAGAATAGCCGTGCCAATTAGCCGGTTTGTAATAAAAAATAATCTTATTAAAAAAACTAATTTGTATTACCAGCAAAATTCTTCAAGACATTCAAGAATGGAAATGGAGAGTATGTATTGAAAAACCTAATAAGTGATCCGGGTAACATTCTTATGAACTCTAACGATATATCTTGGATACTCCACTAATTATTTCGTAATTTATTTCCAGTATGAACCGTAAACCAAATTAAATGTTAAACCGTAGAAATTTCCTCAACTACGCTGCAACCGCAGTTGGAACCACTGCCCTGCTTTCTGCATTAGACAATCCCGCCTATGCCCTTTTCAATAAGACTATTGGCGCAAACGACCAAATCAATATTGGTGTAATAGGAATCAAAGGCATGGGATGGTCTGACCTCAAAGCGGCCCTCAAAGTACCAGGAGTAAACCTGATCGCCTTGTGTGACAGTGATGCCAATGTGCTTGATGAAAGGATGACCGAATTAAAGTCGATGAATGTTGACGCCGCAAAAGTAAAAAGATATAAAGATTACCGTGCGCTGCTCGATAATAAAGATATCGATGCAGTAATTATCGGGACACCCGATCACTGGCATGCCCTGATGATGATTCATGCAGTACAGGCAGGTAAAGATGTATATGTTGAAAAGCCGGTCGGCAACTCCATTGTCGAATGCAGTACCATGGTCAAAGCACAGGAAAAATACAATAAGGTTGTACAGGCAGGTCAATGGCAGCGCAGTCAGCAACATTTTAAAGATGCTGTTGATTTCGTAAAGAGCGGCCAGCTGGGAAATATCAGAACTGTAAAAGTATGGTGTTACCAGGGCTGGATGAAACCTGCTCCAGTAGTACCCGATACCTTACCCCCTGCAGGCGTTGATTATGCCATGTGGCTTGGGCCGGCGAATAAAAGAGCATTCAATGCCAGCAGATATCACTTCAATTTCCGCTGGTTCTGGGATTATGCCGGTGGGTTAATGACCGACTGGGGAGTGCATTTATTGGATTATGGCTTGCTGGGTATGAATTCACCTGTACCAAAAACCATATCTGCATTAGGTGGCCGCTTTGCCTATCCCGATCTGTATGAAGAAACTCCTGATACGCTGACTACCTTATATGAGTTTGACAAGTTCAACATGGTATGGGACTCTGCCATGGGCATCGATAACGGCTCTTATAACCGCAACCATGGGATTGCATATATCGGTAACAACGGCACGCTGATCCTCAACAGGGAAGGCTGGGAAGTCATTGAAGAAAAGGTAAGCGGCAATAAAGTTAGCAAGCCCTTCATTAAATCATCAGATAACGGACTGAACAATCATATGGTCAATTTCTTTAGTGTGGTCAGATCCAGAAAAAAAGAAGAACTGAACTGTTCCATACAGGATGCGGCGCATGTAGCTACCGTTGCACAAATGGGAAATCTGGCCTTCAGAAGCGAACAAAAATTATCATGGGACAATGCCAAACACCAGTTTACAGACCAGCAGATCAACAATAAATACCTGCTGGCCCAGTATCACAACGGTTACAGCTTACCCAAAGTTTGATCCGACTAATTTATCGCTATATAAAAGGAAACAACCTATTAAAGTTGTTTCCTTGAGTACCCTGCCGTACTTTGATAAAGGGATTGCACTGTATAAAAATACTATCCCTCCAAAAAAAACTGCACCAACCAAAATCGTATATTTACAAAATGCAAAATCTGGAGCAGATAACAGAATTCAAGTCCTCACCTGAATTGGTAGAGAAGCTATATAAATATAGCATACAAAAGAACTACGAAGCAGGAAGCATTATTTTAAATGAAAACTCACACATTCGTTCCATTCCGATAGTTACAAAAGGAACATTGAAAGTTATCCGAACCGAAGAAGACGGGCGGGAAATACTTCTGTATTATATCAAAGCAGGTGAAAGCTGTATTATGTCGTTCTTGGGCGGTCTGCACAACGAAACAAGCAAAGTAAAAGCCGAAGTGGAAGAAGACGCAGAAATTCTGTTTTTACCGGTTGATAAGGTTAACTTATTCATTAAAGAATATCCACAATGGTTAGATTATATTTTCCGTTTGTATCATAAACGTTTTGAAGAATTGTTAGAAATTGTCAATGCCATTGCTTTTAAAAAAGTAGATGAAAGAATGATGGCTTTGCTTAACAGAAAAGCCGAACTCACAGGAAACAAAATACTAAACATTACACACGAACAATTAGCTAACGAACTCGGAACGGCTCGTGTAGTCGTTTCCCGACTGTTAAAACAGCTGGAAGACAACGGAGTTGTCAGGCTTGGACGGAACAAAATCACACTTGTGTAACAAAAGTAGCTGTGCAGGTTTTTGAGATGATGCACTTTTGTGTGATCAATCTTAAAAAATGGAAATAGCAGGTTATTTAGCATCAGTTTTTATTGGCATATCATTAGGTTTAATCGGCGGTGGCGGTAGTATTCTAACCGTTCCGGTCTTAGCTTATCTATTCAGCACAGATACCGTTTTAGCAACCACATATTCCCTTTTTATTGTCGGCACAACAAGCGCTGTCGGTTCTTTTTCTTATTTTAAAAAGAGACTGATTAGTATCAAAACAGCTATCGTCTTTGGTACTCCCTCCATTGTTGCGGTTTTTCTCACAAGGGCTTATATCGTTCCTGCCATTCCAGAAGAAATCTCTAGTATCGGAAGTTTTATCGTTACCAAAAGTATCTTACTGATGTTGATTTTTGCCGTATTGATGATTGCAGCATCCTACAGTATGATAAAAAAAAACGGACAAGACAGCGATGAAATACCGCTAAACCAGCCCTTCAATTATCTGCAAATTCTTACACAAGGTATTTTTGTCGGTTTCATTACCGGACTGATTGGTGCAGGTGGCGGTTTCCTGATAATTCCTGCTTTGGTAAACCTGCTGAAATTGCCAATAAAAACAGCAATAGGCACATCTTTGGTTATTATCTCCGTAAATTCTTTAATGGGATTTTTATTCTCCCTATCGCACACGCCTATTCATTGGCATTTTTTACTGACGATAACCTTTTTTGCAATTACAGGCATTCTGACAGGTAGTTATTTCTCTACAAAAATTGAGGGAAAAACGCTGAAACCAGCTTTCGGCTGGTTTGTTTTGTTGATGGGCATCTCTATCATCATCAAAGAAACTATTCTTAAATAAAGTTTCCTTATGTAACCAAAGTAACTGTACAGGAAAAATAAGTACCGGAAATTTGCAGTATAAAAAGAGTGATAACGATAAAAATAAAAGACTATGTTTTTTCAACACGTTTATGATAAAAGTTTAGCACAGAGCAGTTATGTAATAGGCTGTCAGGCAACAGGCGAGGCAATCGTTATAGATGCCCGGAGAGACATTGATGTGTATCTCGAAATTGCAGAACAAAATAATCTCCGTATCACGCACATCGCGGAAACCCATATACATGCCGACTTTCTTTGCGGTTCGAGGGAACTCGAAGCCGTTACAGGAGCCACAATGTACCTTTCAGATGAAGGAGGAAAAGACTGGCAATATCAGTTCCCGCATCAAGGGCTGACAGACGGTGATGTAATTAGAGTAGGCAACCTAACATTAGAAGTTAAGCACACACCCGGACACACACCAGAAAGCATCAGCTTTTTACTAACCGACAATCCCGCTACAGATAAGCCAGTTATGGTGTTCACAGGCGATTTCGTGTTTGTTGGTGACATTGGCCGTCCCGACTTATTGGAAAAAGCGGCAGGACTAGCCGGGACAAAAGAAGCGGGAGCTAAACAAATGTTCCAGTCATTGAAAAAGTTTGAAGCACTTCCCGAATACATTCAGGTATGGTCGGCACACGGAGCAGGTTCGGCTTGCGGAAAGGCCTTGGGCGCAGTGCATAGCTCAACAGTGGGCTACGAAAAAATCCGCAACTGGGCTTTTCAATATGGTAATGACGAAAAAGGATTTACAGATTACCTTTTAGCAGACCAGCCGGAACCGCCTAAATATTTTGCGATGATGAAGCATCTTAACAAGGTCAACCGAACATTGCTGGTAGAAGTGCCTAAGCATGTAAAATTATCCAGAGCGCAGTTTTTAAATGCTTATGCCAATGGCTTAACAGTCATAGATGCAAGGAACAAATCAGATTTTGCCAAAGGATTTATTCCCGGAAGCTTGAACATTCAGGGCAATAACTCCTTTTCTACATGGTGCGGATGGCTATTGAACTATCAAAACCAGTTTATTTTGATTTGTGAGGATAACCAAATAGAAGATTTGACGCGTAAGTTAATGCGTGTAGGCCTGGATAACATTTACGGCTATATTTCAGATGTAAACGATTTGGGCATTGAACTTCATACAGCAGACCTGATTTCTCTGGAAGAGTTTAAAACGTATATTCGTAAAGAAGATGTACAGATAGTTGATGTTCGGGGAGCATCAGAGTATGAAAAAGGACATATAGAGGGAGCAGTGAATGTGTTTTTGGGAACTTTGCAGGACAATTTAGATAAGATCAGCAAAGACAAACAGGTGATCATTCATTGCCAGGCAGGTGACCGTTCTGCCATTGCCTATACTATACTGGCTAAGCACCATTTCAAAAATGTAAAGAATTTTTCGGGCGGTATGAAAGAATGGTTAGCATACGAAGGTCTTAATTAATAAGAACAAATAAAAAATGATAGAATTTTTGAAACACCCCTGGCCCTGGTACGTTGCAGGGCCCTTAATCGGGCTTACCGTACCCTTTCTTTTAATCATCGGAAACAAATCATTCGGCATCAGCTCGTCACTACGGCATATATGTGCATCCTGTATACCCGGCAATATCCCATTCTTTAAATACGACTGGAAAAAAGAAATTTGGAATTTGTTTTTTGTATTCGGAATATTCTTAGGTGGAGCAATAGCTATTAACCTTTTATCAAATCCTAATCCTATTGAAGTCAATCCAAAATTAGCCTCAGAGCTTGCAAGATATGGCATTACCAATTACAATAATTTAGTTCCCGAAGACATTATGAATTGGCAGACGCTGTTTACCCTAAAGGGATTTTTAATAATGGTTGCAGGAGGTTTTTTAGTAGGTTTCGGCACACGCTATGCAGGTGGCTGTACCAGCGGACACGCCATTATGGGATTATCTAACCTGCAATTACCATCATTGATTGCCACCATTTGTTTTATGATTGGCGGCTTCATCATGGCAAATTTTATTTTGCCCATTATTCTTTCCCTTTAAACTAAATCGACATGAAACAAAAGACAGATAAAGAAAAAGATTTGGAATATAAATGGTACCCTAACATCAAATACCTTATCGCAGGCATACTGTTCGGTATCGTATTCGTCAAATCTGAGGTGGTAAGTTGGTTCCGAATACAGGAAATGTTCCGGTTGCAATCGTTCCATATGTACGGCATCATCGGAAGTGCGGTCATGACAGCTATGATTTCCATCTTCCTGATTAAGAAATTTAACATCAAAACCATTTATGGCGAACAGATAGAGTTTCACCCAAAAAAATTCAATAAAGGTCAAATCTATGGTGGATTAATTTTCGGCTTGGGTTGGGCAATTACAGGCGCTTGCCCCGGTCCGTTATTTGCACAAATCGGAACAGGTGCAACCGTTGTTTTGGTTACCCTTTTGAGTGCAATTGCCGGAACCTGGGTTTATGGATATTTCAAAGAAACCCTACCGCATTAAAGAACATACCAATGTATCGGTAAAAACGCTTTTTTTAACATCACTTAAAAAGTACCATAAGAAGAATCCATATTAATTCAGTATTTGGTACATTTTAGCTCCTATTAACCAAGCATTTCAGCAACAACAAGATATATTATTTTCCGACAATTTTCTTTCTGTGTATATTTCCCCAATCTGAAAGTTCGCTGATGATCCTTTGCAGTGTATTGCCGTGTTCTGTCAATTCATATTCAACCGTTATGGGTTGTGTAGGTAAAACAGTCCTTTTTACCAGCTGATTGAGTTCCAGCTCTTTCAATTCTTTGCTAAGCATCCGATTAGAAACACCTTCAATATCATTCAGGATATCCGAAAATCTTCTTTTGCCGTAGCAGCAGATCGAAGAGATAATAGCAATCTTCCATTTCCCGTTCAATGCATCCATGGCATCCTGAACGGACCTCACCCTTTTCTTTTGTTCCTGTTGGAACTCTGTTATTGCGCACTTCATCATGTTACTGAGTTACCTCTATGTTACCATTACTTTCCAATACAAAGTTACTAAAAATAACTTAAGTAGTCTACCTTTGTCACTCAAATCATAAATAATAGAAATAATGGACAAATTAAAAAATAAGGTTACCGTGATTACTGGCGGTAATAGCGGTATCGGATTCGGCATTGCTGAAGCATTTAAAAATGAAGGTGCTAAAGGAGTTATTGTCGGCAGAAACCAGGAAACTTTAGATAGTGCTGTAGCTCAGCTTGGCGATGATTTTATAGGTATCAAAGCAGATGTAACCAACGTTGCCGACCTGGAAAGAGTGTTTAAAGCAACAGCTGAAAAATTTGGTAAAATAGACGTGGTTGTAGCCAATGCAGGTGCCGGAGCGGTAGGAACTGTGGCAACTTTTGACGAAGCCGCGTTTGACCAGGCCATTGATCTGAACCTGAAAAGTGTTTATTTTACGGTTCAGAAAGCATTGCCCCATATGAATGATGGTGGTTCTGTTATTTTGATCGGGTCAAATGCTGCACATCGGGCCTATGCGAATTTCACGCTTTATGGCGCTGCAAAAGCGGCCGTTATCTTTTTAGCCAAAGGATTTTCAAGCGACCTTTTAGATAGAAAGATCAGGGCAAATGTAATTACACCGGGTACAACGGATACCCCGGCATTTGACAAGTTTGTTCCCGCAGAACAAATGGAAGCGGTAAAAAAACACTTTGCAGATCAAATGCCCATAGGCAGGATCGGCCAGCCAGCTGACATTGGCAAAACAGCGGTTTTCCTGGCCTCTGATGATTCTTCTTTTATGTTGGGTGCCGAACTCTTGGTTGATGGCGGTATGACCTATTTGTCTAAATAAGAGTACTAAAGGTTGATGACTACTCTTGGAGGAATTCCAAGAGTAGTCAAAAATCAAATAAGGAGAACCAAACGGCTTTAAAACCGATAAGCTATGAACAAAATGAAAACGCACTGATGCAGGGTGTAACTGTCGGTGAAGCTCCACTACCAGGATCCGACCTAGACAGAGTCATCCTCCTTATATAATACCCCGATTCTCAGCTACGTTGTATAATACTTCAAACATTCTTTCGGGCGAAAAAGGTTTATTCAGAATGTCAAAAATATGCATCTTGGCGAGTTTCAATTTGACCTCGGTCATAATATCGGCGGTAAAAATAACAATATGTATTCCCGGATATTGCTGCTGTATAAGATCCGCCAAAGCGTAACCGTCAATTTCGGGCATATGGAGGTCCAGCAAAGCTACATCATAGTTGTTAGCTGTCAACAACGCAAGGGCTTCTTTTCCATTATAAGCGCAGTCTGGTGCACAACCGAAATATTCCAGCTGTTTTCTGGCCACCATCACATTAATAGGGTTGTCTTCTACAAATAAAATGCGTAAACCATTTAGTCTGCCTTCATATACCGTAATTTCAGGCCCTGGCCTAAAAGCCCCTGGCGAATTGTTGTCAGTAGCCAAGTCAAAATTCAGTTCAAAATAAAATTCCGCCCCTTCGTTCGCTGTACTTTTAAGCAATATATGTCCTTCGTGTAGTTCCACCAATTTCTGGGTAATGGCCAAACCTAAACCTGTTCCTGTATGTTTACGATGAGCAGACTGTTGTACTTGCTTAAAACTTTCAAAAACGGTTTCATGTAATTCCTCTGGAATACCCATTCCCGTATCTTTTACAGAAAAGTGTACTTTAGCTTTGCTGTCTGTCAATGCAACAAGACGTAAAGTAATGGTTACCTCTCCCCTTTCCGTAAATTTAATGGCATTGCTTACCAGATTGTTCAATATTTGCCCAAGTCTTACCGGATCTGCAATCAGTCTTTGAGGAATATCATCATCAATAAAGCTCTTCACCATGATCCCTTTAGCCTCGGCCAGCGACTTAAACTGATTTTTGATATTCCTCACCAGTTCAAAAATATTCACTTCTGCCAAAACCAGTTCCAGCTTATCACTTTCTATTTTGGTAAGGTCCAGGATATCGTTAATGAGCTGCAACAAGTGGTCGGCAGAAAAGATCAGGCTACGCACATACTCTTCCTGATCCATTGTATGTTTAAGTTTCAGTAAATTGGCAATACCAATAATCCCATTTAAGGGAGTACGGATCTCATGGCTCATTACCGAAAGAAAATCCGTTTTCACCTTTGCCGAATGTTCAGCAATATCCCTTGCGCGCAGTAGTTCCAGTTCAATCTCCTTCTTTTGGGTAATATCCGTAATAGCCCCTCTAAGCACCACCACCTTATTGTCTGCAACAATTGGTATACCAACGGCCCTAACCCATTTTTTTACGCCTGCAGGAGTGCATAGCCTGAGTTCAAAATCGTAAGGTATTTGCTTCTCAATCGCATCTTTTACATACGCTTCCATCATCTGGGCATAACCTTCTTCGTAAAGTGAAAGTACACCTTCAAATGTCGGAACAAAATCATGCTCATTAACACCATTGATTTCATAAACCTGCTTTGTCCAGAAAACATCCCCTGTCAGCAAATTAAACTCCCAGCCACCCGTTGTACTCAGTTCCTGGCTCACATCCAGAATCAGGTTGCTGCGCTCCAGGCTTGTTTTTATTTCCTGAAACGCCAGTTCGCTAAGGGTACGGTCAGTGATGTCCTCTAAAAAACCAATATAGTAAGAAACAACCCCATGGTCGTCAAAAATAAATTTTGCATTCACCTTTAGCCAACGGATCCCTTTAGCGGGATGATGAATCCGATAAACAAAATCGAATATCTCTTTTCCTTCTGCCATAACGTTCTGAATCAGATTGTTGATATGAACGATATCTTCCTCATAAACAATCCTCATCCAGCCTTTGCCAAGCGATTGCTCAACACCTAGTCCTGATATATTTTCCCATTGATGGTTCAGAAACAAACAATTACCTGCTGTATCAGCTTGAAAAGCACCCATCGGGCTAACCTCCAGGATTTTTTGTGTTTTTACTAATTCTTTACGAGAAATGCCAGTCGGTTTACTACTCATTAAGTTTTACATTTGGGGATGTTTAGGTAATTTATCAATATAATTACAGCTATGCAAGAAAAAATCGGAAAAATCCCCACCAACCCATCTCACCACCCTGCACGGTCTACTCCCCAAAAAAAACCTGCACCACTTTTCACACCTCAGGGCCTGTCTTTGAGAAAAGAAGTGCAGGTTTTTAATCTCAAGAAGTCTTTGGTAGTTACTTCTTCTGCCAGACGGATAGCTATGATATAGTGACATTTATCACGTAAATATTCTGTCAAATGCCCTCGTCACAATTTATAGAAGAGCCTCAAATTTGTACTATAAAAACTATTAAAAAATGAAGTTAAAAGACAAAGTAACCGTTGTTACAGGTGGTAATAGTGGTATAGGATTTGGTATAGCTGAAGCTTTCAGAACTGAGGGAGCTGTTGGTTCTATCATCGGCAGGAACAAACAAACGCTAGATAAAGCAGTAGAAAAACTAGGAAATGATTTTATTGGTCTTACTGGCGACGTAACTAAAGCGGATGACCTCGAAAAGATCTTCCGAGAAACATTCGACAAATTCGGCAAAATCGATGTGATCGTAGTCAATGCCGGAGGAGCCGTTGAAAATGCAGAACTGGGATCCGTTGCAGATATTGGAGAAGAAAATTACGATAAGTACATGAACCTGAATTTGAAAAGTGTTTATTTTACGGTTCAAAAGGCACTACCTTACATGAAGGATGGTGGTTCAATTGTATTGATAGGCTCTATTGCTGCGCATATAGCAACCTCCGGTATGTCTGTTTATGGTGCTGCCAAAGCTGCGGTTATATCATTTGCACGCGGCTTTTCAATGGATCTGCTAGAAAGGAAAATCAGGGTGAATGTAATTTCGCCAGGTTCAATTGATACCCCTGTATTTAAAAAAATGGTCCCAGAAGAACATATCGACTTTGCCAAACAACATTGGGCGAACTTTACACCAGCAGGAAGAATAGGTAAACCATCAGATATAGGTAATGCAGCCGTATTCCTTGCATCAGACGAATCATCGTTCATACTCGGTACAGAGATTATTGTAGATGGCGGTTTTTCCAGTATCAACCTCATGAAATAACTTCATAAACATTGAGAAAGCTATCATGATCCTTCTGATCATGATAGCTGCATAACCGATACCAACAGAGACAGCTTGAACACAAAAAACAATATTCACACTGAAAAAAGACAAATATTCAAATGAAAAATAATTGATAGCTTTGTTAAAAGCTGTCAATTATGTTTGAAATCTTCGCTGCTTATTTGAAAGAAAAAGCATGCCTAACCGATACTGAACTGGAATTAATAGAAAACGCCTCAGTAATTAAGAAACTTCGTAAGCGGCAATACCTGATACAAGAAGGCGACATCAGTAATTACCGGGCCTTTATCACTAAAGGATGCCTTAGAATGTACCTGGTAGGAGCAGACGGAATAGAACATATAGTTCGGTTTGCAATTGAAAACTGGTGGATAACTGATGATGAAAGCTACAATACAGGTCACCCGACCAGATATAATGTTGACGCGCTTGAAGAAACCGAGGTAGTAATCATAAAAAAAGATGATTTGAATGCCTTATTCAAGTCCATACCCAAATTAGAGGACTTAAAAAATAAATTGGGTGCCAAACGATATGAAGTTAGTCAAAGGAGAATTCTGAGTAATATCAGCGAAACTGCTGAAGAAAAGTATGATAATTTCATCAAGTCATATCCACAATTTTATAAACGTGTACCCTTACATATGATTGCCTCTTACCTTGGCTTATCCCGTGAAACCCTTAGCCGGGTCAGGAAGAAGTACGCCAAGAATAACCACTCCAATTGAAACACCTGCACAACTTTTCACAGCTCAAGGCTTGTAAGATCCAGTGGGAAAAGAAGCGCAGGTTTTTTCCACGAATAAACTTCACTGTTATTCAACAACCTTCAAATCCTTCAAAACAGACCTGGTAATCTCCTTACGACATTTCGAAAAATCGGCCCGGTTGTTTTTTCTGCTCTGCAACAACCTGGTAGCAAAAAAATAAACCTCGTCCTTTTTCTCCAGATACCCCACCCACCATCCAGTATTGGTATCATTTGCCATTGTCCAACCCGTTTTAGACCGGACATTATAAGCCGAGCTTTGTTCAGTAATCATCACTCTTTTTACGATATCCATATTCCTTTTAGAAAATGGAAGTTTCCCTTCAAATAGCTTTCTAAGAAATACAACCTGCGCAACCGGAGAAATACCAAAAGGTCCAAAATTCCAAAAATCTGCCCCAGCTTCCGAAAGGTCAACATTGCCATACCCACATTGAGTAAGGTACCTCTTGTATAAGTCTCTGTCAATCCACTTTGCAAGTTCAATAAATGCCCAGCCAGCAGAAACTTTAAATGCATCCTTTACACTGATATCATGATAAATATCAGGCCTGTAACCGTATTTTAAAGTATCCGTTTTCCCAGGCCACTTCACTACATAATTCTCATTCGATATTGTCCCGGTTTCCAAGGCAATCAACATATTGACAATTTTAAATGTAGAGGCAGGCAAAGTTTCCCTATTGGTGTTAACAGTATCTGACAAGATCCACAGATGCTTTTTATAATCATAAATCGCCACCGCACCATCAACTCCACATTGATCAAAATATTTTTTGAAATCAGAACGGATAATAGTCCCCTTAGACTGACAAAATACTGTCGGGGTCATCATTAATAGCACTAAAGCTATAAATATATCTTTTATTTTAATTTTCATAAGAAAAGAGAAATCCTTTTCAAGGATTAGTTACTAAATTACAAATTCCCCCCCTAATCATCACTCTCCCCAGATTCCACCGAAAAACCTGCACCTCTTTTCACACCTCAGGGCCTGAAGCCCTTCGCGGAAGGTCCAGTGAGAAAAGAAGTTCAGGTTTTTCTCTCCTTAATCATCATCATGGATGCAGCGGCAAGCAACATAAATAAACCAGCGGAAATCAGAGCATAAATAGCATACCCGTTAAAAAGATGCTTGACCGTATAGCCCCCGATAAAGCCATTTACCAATTGAGGCAAAGTGATGAAAAAATTGAAAATCCCCATATAAACTCCCATTTTATGGCTGGGAATAGCATTGGATAAAAGCGCATATGGAGTAGTTAATATACTTCCCCATGCCAAGCCTACAGCAATCATCGGATAAATCAAAAAATGCACATCGTGAATGAAGTAAATAGAAAGAAGGCCGATTCCAGCTATGGATAAAGAGAAAATATGAGTATTTCTTTTTCCCATAAGCCGGAACAAATAAGGCAGCAGCATCGCATACAATGCCGATACCAGATTATATATACCAAATAGAATTCCTGTCCAGTTTCCAGCATCTGCATAATGATCTGAAGAAGAATCCGTCGGTGCCAGCTGATAAATGTGCTGGGCAATTGCCGGTGTCGTAAACACCCACATTGAAAATAAAGCAAACCAGGAAAAAAACTGCACAATTCCTAATTTAATCATCATTTTAGGCATGCTGGTAAAATCGGTAAAAATTGTCATCAGTCCCTTGTTATGCCTATACTCATGGTCTTTGGCATTAAACCGACGATGTTCCTCTGGCGAGTATTCTTTAGTCGTAAATACCGTCCACAATAAAGAACCAACCAATACCAGCGCACCAGCATAAAAAGAATAGATCACATTATCGGGCACTTTTCCTGGCATTGCCGTTTTCTGGACGCCGAAGTATTCTGCCAGTACATAAGGTAAGAAAGAACCAATAATAGCCCCCGCACCAATCAGAAAGGTTTGTATGGAGAATCCTGTGCTGCGCTGATCGTCGGGTAAATTATCTGCAATCAGGGCACGGAAAGGCTCCATAGCGACATTAAAAGACGCATCCATTAACATGAGCATACCTGCACCAATCATTAAAGGAGGTAAGAAAGCAGTAAACCATCCCGCATTGGGCATCATAGCCAGTGAAATTGCCGCAACAATAGCTCCAACCAGAAAATAAGGCCGGCGGCGACCCAGCCTTGTCCAGGTATGGTCACTGTAATGTCCGATAATCGGCTGAATCAGTATCCCGCTGATTGGTGCGGCCAGCCAAAATAGAGACAAGTGTTCTACGTCCGCCCCAAAAGTCTGTAAGATCCTTGACGCATTACCGGTTTGCAGGGCGAAGCCAAACTGGATACCGAGGAAACCAAAGCTCATGTTAAATAATTGTAATAAGGATAATCTCGGTTTACTGTTCAGCATATTGGGTCTGTTAAATTTGAGGAATAACCTCTCACATTAAAGGTATTGAGCAAAAAAAATCAACGATCTGGCCACATGATTTTCCCAATAGGTCCATTCATGCCCACCTTCAAATTCTTCATATATATGGGCAATTTGATGGGCTTCCAATGCCTTGTTCAAACTACGGTTAGATGCAATCAGTAAATCCCCCCGGCCACAATCAAAACGAATAGGTGGAAGGTCATCCTGATACCGAAGTATTGTGAGTAATACACTACCATCACTTGGATCTTCAGGTAGATACTGCTGCAGATCATCTGAGGTAAACAGCTTCATCTGTTCCAGATCCGTAATAGATGAATGCGCCGCAACCGCCCTGAATAGTTGCTTATACTTTACGCCCAAGCGTAAAGCGCCAAAACCACCCATGGATAATCCGGAAATGAAGAAAGCGGAGTGATTCGATACCTGAGGCAATACCTCTTTTAATGCTTTTGGTACGTCTTTCACAATCCAGGCCTCATAATCTGCAGTGCGCTGTGGAAGATAAGCCGAGCCATCCCCATACAGGCCATCTGAAGGCATAGCGATGATCATTTGCGGCAGTAAGCCATCTTCAATCATTTGTTTGGCCTGTAAATGAACACCTGAGCAGTACGACCAGCTCCAGGCACTTCCATAAACCCCATGCAATAACATCACCACAGGCACATCCTCCAAAAGCTCAGTTCCTGGTGGCACAAAAACACAGATATCTGCCCGGCCAATCAAGGTATTTGTTCTAACCGTAATGAAACGTAAATTATCCCTTTCAAACCTTTGGTTTGAAACTTCTATGGTTTTAAATGCAGACATACCTGATCAATTAAATACAATAACACCTTTAGCATTTTTTCCTGCAAGCATATCGTCAAAAGCTTGTTGCAGATCCATCAATAAATAGGTTCGGGTGATCATTTCTTCCAGCCGCAGCGATCCCTTGTCATATAAAGCCAGAATAGCCGGCAAGTCAATTTTTGGACGGCATTTTCCATACAAAGGATTGATATAAACTTTATCCCATTCAAACAGGTTCATATCAAAACTGATTTCCTGCTCAATACCACTTACCTGTATGGCCATGCCCGCATTTCGGATCATTGCAAGAGGGGCAGCCCCAAGATTCGGAATAGCAGTGCACTCAAAAGCATAATCTGCCCCCCTGCCCCCGGTCATCTCCTTTACATGCTGGGCTGCTTTTAATAATCCTATATCAGCCTTATGGGCAGTAATGAGGTGTGTGGCGCCAAATGCAAGCGCCATTTCCAATCTTTTTGGATTGATATCTACCGCAATAATTTTTGTCGCGCCAGAGATCTTAGCAGCCTGAATAACGCTGAGTCCAACGCCACCTGTACCAAGTACCACAACGCTGGTACCCGGTTTTACTTTGGCCGCGTTAACAACAGAACCATAACCGGTCATCACTCCGCAGCTGATAATACTTGCCGCAGCAAAAGACAGTTGAGCCGAAGTATTCAAAACAGCAGCATTTGCTTTAACAAGCGTATATTCAGATAAGGTACCCAGATTAAAGGAACGAGATAAAGGCTTGCCTGCCAATAATGTACCCATAGAATGGGCATGCCCGCCGTTCACTCCATGCATTCCGCCAGTAACCGGAGAATTGTTCTCACAAATGTGCTGATTGCCTTCATCACACTGGAAACAGTGCCCGCAAGGCATTGCCCAGTTCAGAATCACCGGATCACCGACTTTCAAATCCCGCACTGCTGATCCTACTTTTTCCACAATTCCAGACCCCTCATGCCCCAGCACCATTTGTTTGCCCCAATTCAGAGAATCAAAGTCGGTATGACATAATCCTGCTGCATGGATCTTAACCCGGATTTCATCCGCCTGGGGATCGGCAACCTGTATATCTTCAAAATAAAAATCTCCTTTTCCGTTCGTTAATGCTGCTTTGCAAGTTATTGCCTTTATCATGTTAAATTGTTATTTTCCAAAAAGGAAGGTGAAGGGAATGTCCAATCGTTTAGCCCAGGCAATCTCATTGTGCTTATCCTTAGGGAAATATTCATATTTCACTTTAACTCTATGATTGCGCAGTAACAATTGATGCATTTCTTCGTTGGCGGGTAAAAAATCCTTATCCAGATCTAGTCCACCACAATCCAGGTACAGTTTGCTGTCGTTCAGCCGACTTGTCGATTGTTTCGCTTTAGCCAGGATATTTCCTTCATCAAAATAGAAACCGCTTGATAAACAAGCCGCTTTAGAAAATACTTCGGGATATTGCCAGACCATATAGAAAGAGATCAAACCGCCCATTGAAGAACCTATGGCAGCTGTATTGGCTTTGTCTCTTAAAGTTCTGAAATTCCGGTCTACAAAAGGCTTCAGCTCTGTGGCTATAAATTTAATATAATTCATACCTTCAGGAGTACCTGAATATTCTACCCAGCGATCCTTGGTATTGGCAATGCCTACAATGATAAATTCCTGTATTTTTCCATGCCGCATTAAACTATCGGCCACTTCATCCATCCGCCATTCTCCATTCCCACCGCTGCTATGGTCAAAAATATTTTGTCCGTCATGTGCATACAACACAGGGTACCTTTTATTGGGCTGTTTATCATACGAAGGAGGCAGCCAAACCACCACATTGCGGGTATTTTTCAATAAGGGACTACTAAAATTATGGTAATAACGCACCGTTCCGGTAATGCTGCGCTGATAAATATCATTCCAACTGCTGGGCCGCAACGTTACCACAGTGTCTTTGCGCAAGGTTAAGCTCGTTGCCGCCGGAATCTCACCTTTGTTGTTGTAGAGTGCCTCTTTGTAATAAGAGCCCCGGGTAATCTTAAAATTCACTTTGGTATTGAATGGCAAATGACTTTCCTGTACCCAGGTGCTGTCGTTTATTTGCTTCATTTTTTCGCTGCGCGGATAAATCCAATTGCCCCATTTAGGCTGGTCGCCAATCACCAATAGCGTGTCTGCCGTTTTAAAAGGGGTAATAATTTTAATGGTCAAATTCACATCCTGCGCCAGTAAAACACTGGTGCAGCAATGCATGCCAATCAGCAAAGTGACGGTAAACAGTGGAAACTTACTCATTTGTACGTGTTTATATCCCTACCTGTTTTTTCAGATAGGCTGGTTAATGCCAAAATAAAGGTTAATAACTTACAGATACAATGCAGAAAATGGCTTAAAAATGGAGTATTTTATCTTGTTGTTCAGAAAAATGATATATTGCTATTAAAAAAAGACAATGATCAGAGCCACACCAGAAATTGTACAGCCGGCCAGCGAGCAAAGTTTCCTGATCCGGTCATTTGGCGATGAGGCCTTTAGGGCACCTTATCATTTTCATGCCGAGTATGAGCTTACGCTGATTTTAAGCGGCAAAGGAAAACGCTATATCGGTAACCACATGGCCGATTTTAAAGCCGGCGATATGGTACTTGCCGGCATCAACCTGCCCCATTGCTGGAAACTCGTGCCCGAAAAGCAAAGCGATGCCAAAGCCATCGTCATTCATTTCACCGCCGATTTTTTAGGGGAGAGTTTTTTTGATAAACCAGAAAATGCCGCCATCAAGTCAATGCTTCAAAAGGCGGTCAACGGCATCTGGTTTGATCAGGAATGTTATGAACAGGTATATAGCAGTCTGATCGAAATGAAACAGCAGGACAGTTTCAACATATTGCTAAGTTTTCTTAGGATACTGTACCAGCTGGCACAATCCTCTAAACTGGTATTACTAGATAAAGAACCTGATGTGGCACGTTTAAGTCTGGTTGAACAAAAACGCATCAACCCGGTACTGGCCTACCTGGTTGATAATTTCAGAAAAGAGGTTTCTTTACAAGAAGCAGCTGCACTAACCAACATGACCACCAATGCCTTTTGTAAGTACTTTAAAAAGATCACCCGCAAAACCTTTATGGAGATGGTAATCCAGTACCGCCTCAATTACGCCACCCAGCAATTGATAGAAACCGATAGACCGGTATCCGATATTGCCTTTAACAGTGGTTTTAACGATGTTTCGCATTTTTATAAAGTCTTTAAATCCAAAATGGGCCTCAGTCCACTGGGTTACCGTAAAAAGTTTATGGTTGGCTATGTCACTGAAGTCTAAAACCCTTAGCATTTACTATTATTGCGTATGTTAATCTAATTTAGGCATCATTTGCTTAATTTTGGATAAAATACACCACTTTTTAAGTAATTTGTTCATTTTTTTCCTTCGCTTATTGGCTTTACTTTGAATCAACCAATTTAAAGATTATGAACACGGAAAGTATGCAATTACCCGAGCTTAACGATTTTAAAGCAATCCCACAAGATAAGATTAACGAATTCAAAACCAAAGGACACACCCTGATTGAGCAGGTGATCAGTCCGGAAGAAGCAGCCATTTACCAAAAAGTCATCAGCAAAGCTGCCGCTACTTATAATGAAGAGAAACGTAAACTGGAAGACCGCGATACTTACGGCAAAGCATTTTTACAGATCATGAACCTTTGGCGTGGTGACGATGCCGTAAAGAAATTTGTACTGGCCAAACGTTTTGCTAAAATCGCCGCTGATCTTCTTGGTGTAGCCAATGTACGCTTGTACCACGATCAGGCTTTATTTAAAGAACCAGGCGGCGGACCGACCCCATGGCACCAGGATCAAAACTACTGGCCACTGGATACCAACAATACCATCACCATGTGGATGCCGCTGGTAGACATTCCGAATATTGAAATGGGCATGCTCACCTTTGCATCCGGCTCCCATGTCAACAACAATGTATTTGACTTCATCATTTCCGACGAATCAGAAAATGCCTTTGAAGATCATGTCAAAGAAAAAGGATTTGAGATTTCCAGGGCTTCGAGCATGAAAGCAGGAGACGCCACCTGGCACCGTGGATATACCATTCACAACGCCCCGGGTAACAGCTCCAATAAAATGCGCGAGGTAATGACCATCATTTACTTTGCTGATGGCGCTAAGGTAACCCAGCCACAACACAAATGGCAGGAAAACGACAGGCAGCAATGGCTGATGGGCAAGGAACCGGGCAGCCTGGCCGATTCTGAACTCAACCCCTTATTGCTTTAATCGGCAGTAACCATACCTCCTGCAAGCCAGGCATCCCTATATATCAAAAGAAACTAACCAAATATTTTTATGAACGGACTTAAACACAAAATTGCGGGTTTAATTATTGCCACTGCATTCGGAGTCAATTGCCTGGCACAACAAAAGACTATGGATGCAGAGGTAATATATCATGTATTTCAGCGCAGTTTTTTTGATGCGAATGGCGATCAGCATGGCGATTTAAAAGGATTAAAACAGAAACTGGGTTATTTGCAGGAATTGGGAGTAACCTCCATCTTGATGACTCCGCTATACGAATCTGTATATTATCACAATTACTACTCGAGCAATTTTAACAAGATTGATCCACGTTATGGCACCATGAAAGATTATCTGGACCTGGTGAAGGACATTCACAAACGGGGAATGAAAATCTATATGGATATGGAAACTCAATATGTTACTGAAGATCATCAATGGTATAGGGAATCACTAAACAATCCGGGCTCTGAATTTTCAGAATATATCCTTTACGATGACCAGGCACAGTCCAGGCCTTCTACCATTGTCTATGATTTAAAAGACTTAAAAGGATACGATGGAGTTACCCGCAAAATCACCACCGTAAATCTGAACAGCAAAGCCGTACATGAATACAATTATAAACTTTTCAAGTTCTGGCTGGACCCCAATGGAGACGGCAAATTTGATGATGGGGTCGACGGTTATCGTTTAGATCATATGATGGATGATCTGGACAACAAAAAAAGACTGAGCAACTTGTTCCAGACCTTCTGGGTTCCGCTTATTCAAAAACTGAAACAGATAAACCCCAAGCTGACTATTATGGCCGAACAGGCCAACTGGGGGTCTTATGGCATCGATTATTTGGAAAAAGCGGCGGTAGACCGTGTTTTCGCTTTCCGTATCCAACAAGCCATCCCTACCTTCGATAAGGAAAAGATTGCTGCTTTTGCAGATACAACCTTCTCCAGAACACCACAGCATAAAGCACAAATCGTTTTTATTGAAAACCATGACATCGCTCGTTTTGCTACTGTAGTGAAACAGAATCCAGGTAAAGAACGAGTTGGAGCAGCATTAAACCTGTTAATAGGGGGTATTCCCTCCATTTATTACGGACAAGAGATCGGAATGCTGGGAGATACCTGGTTTGGCAAATATGGCGGTATTACCGATGCCAATGAAATCCCATCCCGTGAAGCTTTCGAATGGTACAAAACCGCTGAAGGTAAGGGCATGGCTTTCTGGTATAAAAACAGCGGGCCCTGGTGGGACAACAGTACCGTAAAAAGCAACGATGGCATTTCATTAGAAGAGCAAAAGAACAACCCTGCTTCGTTATGGAATTTTTACAGGAAGCTGATTGCTTTGCGCAGACAAGAGCCAGCTCTGGTAAACGGAAGTTATCAACCGATGAAAAACGATAATGCAAAGGTGTATACTTTTAGTAGAAATCTGGGTACACAACAGATTGTAGTGGCAGTAAACCTTTCTGAACAGGAACAGGATTTCAGCATCAACGATACCAAAGCGAAGCAGGCAAAAATATTGCTCGGAAAAATGGAAGGCCAACTGAAGGATGGGCTGGTTACCGCAAGGCTGCCCGCCTATGGCGTACAGGTCTGGCGAACAGACAACTAACAGTAAAAAACTAACCAAATATTAATTAATCAGCTTAGCGTATGAACGTATTATACCCGTTAAAACAGGGGCTTTTCATGCTGTTTTTTTTCGCCGCAATTACCGCCAGTGCCCAGTCGGGCTCCATATCCGGAAAGGTATTGGATGAAACCGGACAGGCTTTGCAGGGTGCATCAGTTGTTGTTAAAGGCACTACCCGAAGTACGGTTACCGATGCCAAAGGAGACTATACCTTCTCTGCATTACCATCATCAGGCACGGTTACACTCGTTGCCAGCTTTATCGGGTATCAAAGTCTTGAGAAAACCGTATCCAGTTCAGGCAATGCCCGTCTAAACTTTAGCCTGCAACCAGATGACAGGAAGCTAAGTGAGGTAGTGGTGATCGGCTATGGAACCACGACCCGTAAAAATCTGACTGGTGCAGTAACAACAGTCAATGCTAAAGATTTTCAAGCCGGAACAATCACCAGCCCTGATCAGCTGATTCAAGGTAAAGTGGCCGGGGTAACTATTATTCCTGGCGGCGGACAGCCCGGTTCTGCAAGTACTATACGCATCCGGGGCGGCGCTTCTTTAAGTGCCAGTAATAACCCCTTATATGTTGTAGACGGAATTCCATTAAGTGGAGAAAGTATTAGCGGTGCAGCGAGTCAGCTAAGTCTTATCAATCCCAGTGAAATAGAAAGTTTCACCGTGCTGAAAGATGCCAATGCTACAGCTATTTATGGTTCAAGAGCCTCTAATGGCGTTATCCTGATAACCACCAAAAAAGGTGGCGGCGAGCAACCTCGATTCAATTTCAGTACCAGTAATGCTTATGCCACCGTAGCAAAAAAAGTCGATGTACTTTCAGCTGATCAGATCCGTGCTTATGTGAATGAAAAAGGCTTGCCAGCTACTAAGGCTTTGCTAGGTAATGCAAATACAGATTGGCAGGACGAGATTTATGAAAACACCTTTAGTACCGACAATAACTTTAACTTCACTGGTACTTTCCAAAAAGTGCCTTATCGAATCTCAGCAGGCTATCTTGATCAGAAAGGCCTGCTGCGTACCGACCGGATGCAAAGGGGTACAGGTGGAATCCGTTTAACACCTTCTTTACTTAACAATCATTTGAAAGTAGATTTGAACCTGAAAGGAACCATTTCTAATTCACGCTTTGCTAATCAGCTGGCGGTGCCCAATGCCATTGCTTTTGATCCCACACAAGACGTTCATGCAAATAACCAATTTGGAAATTATTTTGAATGGACCAGCGGAACAGTACCTAATGTTGGTACCCCGCGCAATCCTGTCGCTTTGCTTGAACAATATAAAAACTATGGCAAGGCTGATCGTAGTTTTGGTAACCTGCAACTGGACTATTCCTTTCATTTCCTGCCGGAACTGCACGCCAATGTTAATCTGGGTTATGACGTAGCAAAAGGTCAGGGAGTAACCAATGTACCTGCCGAAGCAGCCTATTATTACCTTACCAAAGGATATTCCCAGGAATATTTGGCTTCGCAGCAGGATAAATTTGTAGAAGCCTATCTTAATTACACCAAGGATGTGGCCAGTATCAACAGTAATTTCAATATAACCACAGGCTACGGATTTTATGATAATAAGAAGAAAAACTATGCCTTCCCAACTTATAATGCAATCGGATCGGTACAAGCGACACCTAACTTCCCATTCGATATCCAGCAAAACCGCTTGCTATCTTATTATGGACGTATGGTGTATACTTTAGCCAACCGCTATATTTTATCAGGTACCATTCGCGCCGATGGCTCTTCCAAATTCAATCCCGCTGGCCGATGGGGCTATTTCCCTTCGGCAGCCCTCACCTGGCGGCTAAAAGAAGAGGCTTTCCTGAAAGACAGCAAGACTTTGTCTGATCTCAAAATCAGACTGAGTTATGGTAAGACAGGAAATAAGGACGGCATCGCTAATTATTCTTATCTGCCCAATTATAATTGGAGTGTAGAACAGGCACAATACCAGTTTGGGGATACATTTTATCAGACCTACAGTCCATTACCATACGATAAAAACCTACGCTGGGAAAGTACCACTACCTATAATGCCGGGCTGGACTATGGCTTTCTGGACGGCAGAATTTACGGTAGTATAGATGTCTATTACAAAAAAACCAAGGATCTGCTGGGTACTATAGAAATTCCCATCGGCACCAATTTTAGCAATCAACTTTTAACCAATGTGGGTAACATGGAGAATCAGGGAATTGAGGGAAGCATCAATGTTGGCTTGATTAAAAGTGACCAGATAAATTGGGACATGAGCTTTAACCTGGCCTATAATAAAAACAAAGTGACCAATTTAACGCTGAACAACAATCCTTCATACAAGCAAGTTGCAAGGGGCATTACCGGTGGCATTGACCAATATATTCAATACCACGCTGTGGGAATGCCAGCCTACAGTTACATGTTGTACAAGCAGGTTTACGATACAAATGGCAAACCATTAGAAGGGGTCTATGAAGATCTGAATGGCGATGGTAAATTAAGCGATGCTGATTTGCGTTATTACAAATCACCGGCCCCTGTGTACACCATGGGATTCAGCACCAGTTTCAACTATAGAAAATGGAGCTTAAGTGCCGTTTTGAGGGCTAACCTGGGTCAATATATTTACGATAACATCGGATCGCAGTTTGGTGTGAGCCGTTATATGCTGAATGAAAAATATATTAACAATGCCAGCGCAGACATTTATAATACCGGCTTTGTGACCAATCAATATAAGAGTGACTATTACTTAAAGAACGCTTCCTTCCTGAAAATGGACAACCTGGGACTGAGCTTCAATGCCGGCAAGCTGTCCAAGTCTGGAAGTGCAAACCTGCGTATTTCTGCAAACTGCCAGAATGTATTCGTAATTACAAATTACCAGGGCATTGATCCGGAAAATTTTACCGGTATAGATTACAATTTGTATCCAAGGCCCAGGACTTATACCCTGGGTGTAAATGTTGGTTTTTAATTTAAAGGATAAAGAAATGAGCACTAGATTTAAACGATATGCAGCTGCCCTGCTCCTGATGGCTACTGTATTTGCATCTTGCAAAAAAGACTTAGACCTGCGGCCAACCAATGACATCATTGCGGATCAGGTATACAGTACACCCCAGGGATACAAACAATCCTTTGCAAAGATTTATGCTGCCTGGGCACTGGTGGGAATTAAAGGCCCGGGCAGTCTGATCGGCGATCTGGCAGGGTTTGATCCAGCGCAGTCCGACTTTTTACGGCAATATTGGAATTTACAGGAGCTGACCAGTGATGCAGCAACCTGCGCCTGGCCGGACCAGGGTGTACCTGATGCTGTCTATGGCACTCCCGGGCCAGATAATAATATGGTGAAAGGTTTATATGCCCGTTGTATTTATCAGATTACACTGGTCAATGAGTTTCTGCGGGAAAGTACAGCGGAAAAACTGGCCAGCCGGAATATTACCGGAACGGCGGTTGGTGATATTGCTTTGTACCGTGCAGAAGCCAGATTTTTGCGGGCCTACCAATACAGTATATTGATGGACATGTATGGGAATCCACCTTTCCTGACAGAAGCTGATGAAATTGGTAAAATTGCACCAAAACAAATCAAACGTGCAGACTTATTCAAATACGTAGAATCTGAGTTGAAAGCAATCGAAAATGATCTGGCTGCACCAAGAACCAATGAATATGGCCGCGCGGACCGCGCTGCGGCCTGGACAATCCTGGCCCGCATCTACTTGAATTCAGAAGTTTATCTTGGTGCGGGACAAGGAAAATATACTGACGCAGTAACCTATGCCAGTAAAGTGATCGCTGCAGGATATACCCTGTCCGACACCTATAAAAATCTTTTCCTGACAGACAATAACCTAACCAGTAAAGAAATTATTCTGACCATCAATTATGACGGTTTTAAAACACAGGGATATGGTGGCACCACTTTTCTGATCAACTCTAATATCGATCCTGGAATGAACCCAGCTTCCTTTGGTGTACCAGGCGGTGGCTGGAGCGGTAATCGCACCAAAAGTACGCTCCCTTTACTGTTTGGGGATTATAGTGGTAATACAGACAAAAGGGCTATGTTTTTTGGGACTAAAGTGGCTAACGATGATATCGCAGTGACAAATGATGGACTACGGATAACCAAATTCAGAAATGTCAGTTCTACAGGAGCCATGGGGGGATCTCAGGACGGTACTTTCAGTTCGCTGGACTTTCCCTTGTTACGTCTGGCTGATGCTTACCTGATGTACGCCGAAGCTGTACTGCGTGGCGGTACAGGTGGCTCTGCAGCACAAGCCTTGATCTATTTCAATGCTTTGAGGACCAGGGCTTACGGCAATACCTCCGGCAACGTAAACTCCATTTCATTAAATGACATCCTGAATGAACGTGGACGGGAACTATATATGGAAGGCTACCGCCGTACCGACCTGATCCGTTTTGGCAGATATACTGGTGCCAGTTATTTGTGGCCCTGGAAAAACGGTGTGAAGGCAGGTAAAGCACTGGAAGATTTCCGCGCGCTATTGCCTCTGCCATCAACCGATGTAATTGCAAATCAAAATTTAACCCAAAACCCGGGATATTGATATTTTAAGCCATAATTATGAAATCATTGATCATAAAATCCATTGCCTTTAGCCTGATAGTCATCAGTGCATGGTCATGTAAAAAAGATGGTGAGCCCATTGTTGCTACATCGGGCACACCTGGCGCGCTCAAGGCTTCGGCAACTACAGTGGTGCTGGACCGCAGTATGCTGACTACAAACGTAATTACTTTCAATCTTACTGCAGCCAATTTTGGTTATGCGGCCATTGTGAGCAATACCTTACAGCTGGCTGCCAAAGGACAAAACTTTACAGCCGATAAGACCAAGGAATTCCCTTTGGATGCCAAAGTCATGCAAAAAAGCTTTAATGGCTTTGATTTTAACAATTTACTGTTGGCGCTGAATCTTTCTACAGGCACCAATTCGGATGTTGAAATCCGTGTAAAATCTACTTTGTCCAATACCCAGACACCAGTATATAGTAATGTATTGAGCATTAGTGCCAGACCTTTCCCTTTAACCAATTGGATATATGTGCCAGGCGCTTACCAGGGCTGGGATATTCTAACCGCCGATAGTCTGATTTCGCCAACAGGTAATGGTGTTTATACCGGTGTCATCAACTTTCTTGCGATTGGTTCTGAGTTTAAAATCACACCTGCAAAAAAATGGGATATTTCTTATGGAGATGCAGGGACCGGAAAACTAAGTAAAACCGGGGGGAACATGAAAAATGCAGCCGCGGGCCCTCAACTGATAACTGTTGATCTGAACCAGAACACCTGGACCATTGCTCCGGCCGATCGCTGGTCCATTATAGGTGATGCCGTTCCTGGAAGCGGTTGGTTTTTGGATACAAATATGAAATATGTCAATGATGGGAATAATCTGTATGTACTTAAAACCAACCTAAATGCAGGAGAGTTCAAGTTCAGAAGGAATTATGACTGGGGAATTTCAATAGGAAACGGTGCAGCCAATATTAAAGTAACCACAGCTGGCAATTACACCTTGAAATTGAGTATCAATGCGGATGGCAAGACCGGAACCTATACAATGACAAAAAACTAAGTACAAAAGAATGAAGAGTTACCTGGAAGCACATCCCTGGAAAATTATTGAAAAAGACTTTGATCCGAAATTAAATAAAATATCAGAAAGTATATTTAGTCTGGGCAATGGACGGATGGGCCAAAGAGCCAATTTTGAAGAAAGTTACACGGGAGATAGCTTGACTGGCAATTATATTGCAGGCGTCTACTACCCGGATAAGACCCGGGTTGGCTGGTGGAAAAACGGCTACCCGGAATACCTTGCCAAAGTGATTAACGCGGCCAATTGGATTGGCCTTAATATCAGCGTTGGCGCGGAGGTCCTTGACCTGGCTCAAATGGAGGTGCAGGATTTCAGACGGGAGCTCGATATGCAGGAAGGACATTTGACGCGTAGCTTTACCGCCAGTTTTCCAAGTGGGAAAATAGTAAGGGTACAAGCACAGCGCTTTTATAGCATTGCTAATGATGAAATTGCTGCTATGCGTTACCAGATCAGCCCGCTTAATTTTACTGGTGTATTAACCTTTATGCCTTTTATCAACGGTGATGTGTACAATCAAGACAGCAACTATGGGGAGCAGTTCTGGGAGTTTGTGCAGAGCGAAATTGATGCTGCGGAAGCTTACCTTCAATTGCAGACTAAAAAAACAGCTTTCGAGGTATGTACCGGTAGCAGCATCAGGGTATTTAAACAAAATGTACTGGTAGCGCCAGCGCTGAAAGCTGTATATAAGGATAAATTTGTTGGGCAAATGTTTAGTGTGGAACTGCAGCAGGGAGAATGGGTTTCAGTAGAAAAGATTGCTGCCAATCTTTGTTCAGAGAACCATGCTAAAACAGAACTGCTGTCCAAATGCCGCAAGGTGGTACAAGCGGCGTCTTTACAAGGTTTTGATGCTTTATTGCAGGCACAAAAAGATGCCTGGACACAGAAATGGGCCGAAAGTGACATGGTTATTGAAGGCGATGTACATGCCCAACAGGCTATTCGTTTTAATATCTTCCAATTGTTCCAGACTTATACAGGAAAAGATGACCGGCTGAATATCGGCCCAAAAGGTTTTACCGGCGAAAAATACGGGGGCTCCACCTTTTGGGACACCGAAGCGTATTGTCTTCCATTTTACCTGGCTGCCGCAGTGCCGGAGGTTGGCAGGAACTTGTTAATCTACCGGTATAAACAATTGGATAAGGCCATTGAAAATGCAAAGAAACTGGGTTTTAAGTCGGGAGCTGCTTTATATCCTATGGTGACTATGAACGGAGAAGAGTGCCACAATGAATGGGAAATCACCTTCGAAGAAATTCACCGTAATGGGGCTATTGCTTTTGCGATATACAACTATATCCGTTATACAGGAGATGAAGCTTACCTGATTGACTATGGACTGGAAGTATTGGTGGCCATTGCCCGGTTCTGGAAACAACGGGTAAACTGGAGTGCGCAGCTGAGAAAATATGTCATCCTGGGAGTAACCGGACCAAATGAGTATGAAAATAATATAGACAATAACTGGTATACCAATAAAATCGCCTCCTGGTGTTTACAATATGCAAAAGACGCTGTAGCAACAATTCAGCAACAAGCTCCGGAAAAATATGCCATGTTACAAAAGCGATTGCACCTAAGCACCAAAGAATTGTCTGACTGGGCTTTAATTGTGGAGCAGATGTATTATCCGGAAGATGCACAGCGTGGGATCTTCTTACAACAGGACGGCTACCTGAACAAAGAGTTATTAACAGTTGAACACTTATCGACCGCTGATCGCCCCTTAAATCAGAACTGGAGCTGGGACAGGATTTTGCGTTCTTGTTTTATCAAACAAGCTGATGTACTGCAAGGTTTATACTTTTTCGAGCAGGAATATGATCTGGAGACCATCAGGCGGAATTTTGATTTTTATGAACCGCGTACTGTACATGAAAGCTCCTTATCGCCTTGCGTCCACAGCATTCTAGCTGCCAGGTTAAATGATGAAGCCCGGGCTTATGCATTTTACTTGCGTACAGCGCGCCTGGACCTGGATAATTACAACAATGATACAGAGGATGGCTTACATATTACTTCTATGGCCGGTACCTGGATGAGTATTGTAGAAGGATTTGCAGGGATGCGGGTTAAAAACGGACAGTTGCAATTCAGACCCCTTTTGCCTGGTAAATGGGAGTCCTTTGCATTTACGATCCTATTTAGAGGAGCAATCTTAAAAATCAAAATCTGTGAAGAAGGAATTACCATCCGGAATCAAAGTGATATCAGACTTAAGTTAAGCGTCCATGATCAGGATTACGAACTGCCCGGAATGAGCAATATAGAGGTAGTTTTACACTAACCGAAAAGAGCTGCAGGTTTTCCATCAAACTATGCCACCTAAATTAAAGGCCTTTATCATTTTTCTAGTTGGCTTTTGGATAGCAGTGATTATTTCATTGCTATCCATTTCGCTCAACTATAAGACGCTATCCAGGTACTTTTTAAAGCAAAAGTTATTTGTAAACATGCTGATTGTGATGAGGTCCTTGTGAAAAGAAGACCGGGTTTATTTAATAAACATCCCGTTTCTGGCCCTCGCCTTCCCTGCATTGCTTCCAGCCGACCAATGCTGAGGGCTCCATGAAAACTGCAATAAAAAATATCTGCTGTCCGGATTAGAATGGCTATCTACAAAGCCATTGCTCATTAATGTACGCGAAATGAAATTGTTTTGTTTCAAAGCATCCATAAGAACAACACTTACAATACCACAGCATGGAGTGAAAAACCAGAGTTTGTGAAATTATTAGAGATAGCAGAAGTTAGCAATTTAAGCCCAGAAGAAATGAACTCATATCAGCACGATTTAAAAATGCTTAGAGATGAGCATAATGTTAGGGAATTTGCCATTGAAGAGGCAGTAAAAGAGGCGGTAAAAGAAACAGTAAAGGAAAAAGCCCTTGAGTTTGCATATGAAATGAAGCAAAATGGTGAACCTATTGACAAAATCATTAAATACACCAAATTAACCATTGAACAAATAGAAGCCCTGTAGCCACCATACTATCCCCCTTCCCCAGTCTCCACCCTGCAAAAAAAACCTGCACCTCTTTTCACACCTCAGGGCCTGTAAGGTCCAGTGAGAAAAGAAGTGCAGGTTTTTTGATATTATAAAACCAACCCGTTTGGTAACCTATTTCATCCAGATTGTTGCTGAGATCGTAAATTGTTCAGTATATTTATACTCCCAAACACTTCGAATTATGCGCTCCATTAAACAAAGTTTCTCCTTCAGTTTATTAATCGCCACTTTGGCGCTTACACTATTCAGCTGCCAGTCCAAAACGCCCAGAATATACAAATCAGAATACGATAAAACACTAACCGAAAGGGAAAGTCAGGCAGCATCCAAACGTACAGACAGTCTTGGTGCGTTACTATCTGTTATCCGTTATGAGATAGCAACAGAAAACACCAAAGATTTTGAAGATGGGATTATTCCCTGGGCCAGCCTGGAGAAACCCGAAGAAGACATACCACATCTTGTTGATAAAGACAAAATCGTCATTCCAGATCACCACGTCACCGTTATCATAGACTATCCGTTAAATAAAGAATACCGCTTTGAGTTAACCTCGCCCTCTGGTTTCACCAGAGAACTGCTGTTACGGGAGATCAGTAAACATTACTACCAGCTCTACCAAGAAGAAGAAGAAACAGCCAAAACCAAAACGGTTCCAATTAAGGAAAGAAAAGAACTCTACAACAGAAACCAAACAGACGGCAAATACGGCATCTGGGGCCACGATATCGCAGACCTCGTACTAACAGAAATTATGGTGTACAAAAATTCCGAGGGTAAAATTCTACTACAACTGGGAGTGGATTCATAAATTTTATGGAGTAAAACGCATTTAAAATCAATCACATATCCTCAATGGATAAGGCAAGGAATTCAGCACGATAATCTTTGAGCTGAGCTTCAAGATTTCTCGCCTTATCTTTTAATATAGCTATGCTAATGTTTTCTTTTTTACGTTTTATCTCAGCAAAAATGATTGATTTTTCCAAATCATTTACAGCAACGATATCAATTTCATTTTGATTGCTTTTTTCCCAATAGCTTCCAATCGCAGAAAAATTTCCTTCCTCCATCATTTTTTCGATAAAGTATTTTTCAAGGATACGTCCGCTATAGGTCTGGTAATCGCGGTTAACAATTTCCTTTAGATAGGTTAAGTTACCTATTTCTACCACGCTGCGATACTTATAGATGAAGCGGAACCAGAAATTCAAAAAGTTATCATTAATGTAATATTTCACCGATCGGCTACTGGGTTTAGCAAAAATCGGCTTTACCTTACTAATCAGGTTGAAATCGTTTTCTAAGCGATCTAAAAAACCTCCCGTTTGCATTTCCATAATAGATTCAATTTCTACCCTGGAGGTTTTGGAAGAAGCAATTAATGATAAAATAGAAAAGTAGTTTCCATATTCCTTGCCAAATTCATCTATAAGCACATTCTTTCCTTCGTCTAAAAAGAGCGAATTTTCTGTTAGGATAACATCCAAAATTGACTCGAAAGTAAAAGCCTTTTCTTCGATTAGCAGTTCCACATACTTAGCTACTCCGCCTGTAACCAGATAGAAAGCTAGTAAATCATCGTTTGTATAATCCGGATGGTAATCTGCCAGAATATCTTTGAGCGTAGAAATGGTAAAGGCTTTCAAATGTATCCTGCTGGTTGCCCTGCCAAATAAAGGCTCCTTAGCATGTTCGAATATCCGGCTCATTAATGAATAAACTGATCCGCATAACACCAGATTAATTTTAGCCGCTCCTTTTTGGCTATCCCAAATGTTTTGCATATCGCTGTAAACAGAAGGATTGATGGTGTTAAATTCCTGAAACTCGTCTATAACCAAAGTGAAATGTTTTGTTTTGGCCAATTCCATCAAATAGCCAAACACACTTTTAAAGGTCTTAAATTCCCCAAATATTTCAACCTGTAATTTATGCCGGATCTCCTGCACAAATTCCTCGCAAAGCAGTATCTCGTTCTTTTTAGCAACGAAAAAATAGAGCATCGGTTTACCTTCATTTGCCTTAACCAGCAAACTGGTTTTTCCAATCCTTCTTCGGCCAACAACGAAAGTCATTTGCGCTGTTTGCTTTGATCGTTCTTCAATTTTTTGAAGTAAGCTAAGTTCCTTTTCGCGATTATAGAATTTCATCATAATATAATTATCGCAACATAGATTACCGTAATGTGCATTGCGATAATACAAATATAATTTTTTTCAATGAATCAGGCAAATATCACTCCCCCCTACCGTCATATCGAATCTTATAAGGGTCTAATGCCTCTGACTCATTAAGAAAGCAATAGAAAGTAAAGACAACCGCAGTAGGGTAACTGCTCTGGTCAGCTAGTTCTGAACCGTTTTTCTTGAAATATTCAGCTCCTCTGTAATTTCACTTGTAGAAAGGTCTTCATGATCCCACTTATTCATATACTTCAGAAACTCCAAAAGAAAAATACGGCAATCTAAACAAAGCAATTTTGACAATTTGAACAAAACAAGTTTATAATGAGTTTTGTATTTTTATAGTGCAAAATACCACGGATGGCTAGACAGAACTTTAACAAATTTACAGACCTCGTCTGGAGTGTTACAGAAGAAGGAATTTACAAAGACGACCTTAGTCTTGAATTTCATTCTTTTGTGCTGATCATTTCGGGAGAAATGAAAATTATTCAGGCAGACCGATCATATGTATTTGGCGCAGGCAGTATGCTGCTTTTTCCCAGAAATCAAATCTCCGCAGTAATAAAGCAGCCTAAAGACGAGAGACCTTATAAAGCTGTCGTATTCGGGTTAACGGTAGAAAGACTGAAGGAATTTTATACAAAAGAAAAACCAAAATTAGACGTGTCGCCAGAGCTATCTGTGCGGATTTTAAGTGAACAGCCATTATTGAAAAGTTTTTTTTCCTCCATCATTCCTTATTTTGAACTGGAGAAAAAACTTCCTGAAAATATTGCAAAGCTAAAATTTGAAGAGGCGATTTCTATCCTTCGATATATTGAGCCCAATATAGATGGCATACTTGCTGATTTCTCTGAACCGGGAAAAATAAACCTGGTAGATTTTATGGAGCAGCATTACAAATTCAATATGTCTCTCGAAAAATTCGCCTACCTAACGGGACGCAGTCTTTCTACATTTATAAGGGATTTTAAGAAAGCGTTTAAAATCACACCACAACGCTGGCTTACAAGAAAACGCCTGGAGCTGGCGCATTTTTACCTTTCCAAAAAAGACAAAAAAGCGGGGGAGATTTATCTGGAAATCGGTTTTGAAAATCTCTCCCATTTTTCATTTGCCTTTAAAAAACAGTTTGGCTATTCGCCTTCCGAACTACAATCGGTTTAAGATAATTTGAAACAAATAATAATCCATTACAGATTATTATTTGTTCTTAAATACTTTCTTGTAGAGGTTCACCTCCGCGCCATCTGCCATTCCCTTCATCATTCCAAAAATCTCGTCCGAATAGTTACCGAGCAGGTCGATCCTGTTTATTCTCCACTCCACCTTGTGCTCATTCATTACTGGAGCAAATGACTGTGCATGTTTCATCAATTCATTTTCGTCAGCGTAAGATTCCAGGAAAATAATCTCAAAGTTCTCAGGATTGTAATGGCATTCGTGGATTAAAACCCCGTCTCCTTCTTTTGGCACTGCCACTCTTGCTGCCGCCATAAATTTTTCTAATTTTTCCCACTCATCGGGATTTACTGTTGCAGACATCATAAGTCGCAAAATTGATTGTTCTGACATTTTAAATGTATAGTTAATTGCTGATTAATAATTCATCTACAAATCTAGGTTAGAAATACCATCACAGCTTTGTTCAAATTGTCAAAAAGACATTACTTAAAATGTCATTGCAAGGTTTTTCTTCTGGTGATTCTGACAATTTCAGCAAAGCAAATTTGACAATTTGAACAAAGCGAATCGATAAATACCAATCTACCTTTGACAAATCATTTTAAATACAGAAAAACAATGAAAGCAATAGTTTTAAAAGAAGTAGGTGGACCAGAAAATCTGATTTTAGCAGAAGTTCCTATTCCAAAAATCAAAAAAAATGAAGTATTGGTTCGAGTTAAAGCATTGGCCATCAATCCTGTAGATGCATTTGTCAGAAGAAATCAACCAGCTCTGGAGATGATTTATGCGCTCAAAGGCGAAGAAGAAAATATCATTCTTGGGTGGGACGTAGCGGGCATTGTAACCAAAGTAGGTAGTGCTGTAACAAGATTCACAACAGGCGATGAAGTCTTCGGAAATTTTAACTTTATTGGTCAGGCTAATGCTTATGCTGAATTTGTGGCTGCCCCAGAAGACGAGTTGGTCATCAAACCTGCGAACATCAGTTTCGAAGAAGCTGCAGGTGCAACAATGGCAGCTTTGACAGCTTGGGCATCATTAGTAAAATTTGCTAAAGTAAAAAAAGGTGACAAGATCATTATTTACGGCGCCTCAGGAGGCGTTGGCCATTATGCTGTGCAGATTGCTAAGCATTTCGGAGCGTATGTGATCGGTGTAGCTTCCGGTGAGAATAAAGATTTTGTGTTGGGCCTTGGTGCAGACGAATTTTTTGACTACAAAACGCAGGCAGTGGAAGACTCTATCAGCGATGCCGATATCGTTCACGACGCAGTTTGGGTGGAAGCAGACGTGGACAGCACCGAAGATACCCACCTCGCTCGCTCATTGAAAACACTCAAGGAAGGTGGAATTCTGTCAAGCACTGTGGTTTACCCTGACCAACTATTTATAGATAAGGCAAAAGCAGAGAAAAACGTAACGGTTCAGCGCGTAAATGTAACACCAAATGACACCTATCTGAAAGACATCAAAGCTATTGCTCAGCTTTTATCCGATGGTGAAATTAAAACCCATATCTCACACGTGCTTCCGTTGGCGGAAATGGCTAAAGCCCATGAAATTATTCAGACTAAAAATGCAGTGGGTAAAATAATCCTGGTTCCGTAGAAGATTAATTTTATAATAAAGGGAATTTCTATTCGTAGAATTCCCTTTAATCATTTAGTTAACTATATTTGAATTTCTTAACTTTTCAAAATGACTGACAAAATAATCAGAGAAGTTTCTAAGTTTAACAATGAATTAAAACTACAAGGTTTTAAGGCATTTCAAATAGAGGGAGACGGCGCAGAAACCAGAACATACAGCAGAAAAGAATTCTATAAAATTTGCCTAACAACCGGGAAAAGCAAAATTCATTATTCTGATAAGACCTACGAGCAGGAAGGGACGATTCTCTTTTTTGGCAACCCGCATATTCCGTATTCCTGGGAAACTATTTCGACTACTTACGTTGGATATACCATTCTTTTCTCAGAAGAATTTTTTAAAAATTCAGAACGTTCTGAAAGCCTGCAGCAATCTTCCTTTTTTAAGATCGGCGGGACACCTGTTTTAAAAATTACGGAAGACCAAAGAATTTTCCTGAATACCCTGTTTCAGAAAATGATAACAGAACAGGAAAGCAATTATGTATTTAAAGATGAGTTGATTCGAAATTACATTAGTCTTATTATTCACGAATCGCTGAAGATGGAACCGTCTGAAAATTATGAACAAAACAAGAATGCATCTTCTCGGTTAACCTCTGTCTTTCTTGAATTACTGGAAAGGCAATTTCCGATTGAAACCATCCATAATCCACTTCAGTTAAGAACTGCGCAACATTATGCTCAACAACTGAATGTACACGTCAATTACCTTAATCGTGCCGTTAAAGAGGTAACCGGAAAATCAACAACGACACACATTACCGAGCGCATCATCACAGAAGCAAAAGCGCTTCTACAACACACCGACTGGAGTATTTCCGAAATTGCGTACGCCCTTGGATTCGATTATCCCACCTACTTTAATAATTTTTTCAAAAAAGCAACCGGAACCAATCCTATGGCACAGCGTTCTGCCGGAGTTTGAATTTCTTAACCTTTGGTTTGATATTCGTTATTTTCTAGTGCTCATCCAAAAGTACCTTTGCTCTATAATTTAGTTGTAGTTGGTTAAGATATGCTGGATAATAAAAATAACGGAACAGGAATTAAAAAAATAGCTTATACTGGTTGTTTGGGTGCAGTCAGCATCATCAGTACAGAATTTGGGATAATCGGTGTCTTACCACAAGTAGCTTCTCATTATAATATTGGGATCGATAAAGCCGGATTATTACTCAGTGCATTTGCGCTGACCATTTTTCTTATCGGACCATTTCTCGTTCTCCTGACTTCTGCTATCAATCGAAAAAAGATGATGGTCTGGGCAATTTCACTTTTTCTGATATCCAACATCGTTTCTGCCTTGGCTCCGCCCTTTTGGCTATTGGTATTGCTTAGAATTTTACCCGCAATCCTGCAACCTGTATTCTTCTCAGCAGCGGTAGGCACTATCATCCGAACAGCATCTAAAGAGGAACAGCATCAATTGATGGGAATCGTCATTGGCGGTATTGCATTGGCCCAAGTAACCGTAATACCACTCAGCACCTATCTGTCGAGTCTTTATGGATGGCAGGTCAGCTTTATGGTTCAAACCGTGATTACGCTGGTTGCATTAACTGGGATACTGGTCTTCATCCCTACTATGCCTGTTGAACAAAGACTAACTTATGGAAGCCAGTTACAAATACTGAAAAAACCTCGCTTCCTGTTGAGTATAGCCTTTAATGTACTTTTAATTTCTGCCTGGTTTTCAACGTACAGCTATTTCGCAGACTATTTGGGAAAAGTTAAACTGATGACAGGACAGCAGATAAGCTACATGTTGCTGCTTTTCGGGATGACCGGAGTGGTTGCCAATTGGCTTGCCGGGAGATTATTATCAAAAAACATTGTTCTTACCACTGCATTTTTTCTGTTAGGTACAATATTTCTGCCGGTTATTTTACAGTTTTCAGGGAATAACTTTATCGTCCAGATTTTGGTTGTGGGCTTTTGGGGAACCATGTATGGCCCGGCATTCTTAACAGCTATTTCCTATATGATCGATGCGGCACCTGAAGCACCTGAATTCGCCAATAGCCTTCAATCGTCTTTCGGAAACCTGGGTGTTTCTGCTGGAACAATAGTAGGTGGATGGTTCATCGTTAATGCCGGAATCAATTCTATCCCCTGGGTTGGTGCCGGCTTTGGAATAGTTGCAGGATTAACCATGATCATAAGAGAAATATCAGATAGACAAGTTAGATTAAAACCCCAGGAGACCGGCCTCCAACTTTAATGAAGCTAATAATCAAAAATAAGATGAAACAAATAACCTTAATTATTGCGGCAACCATACTGTCGCTTGGACAATTATCAGCACAAAGCAAACAAAAATCATCAGACAAAAATTCAGAAAAAATGAATACCACAACAGAACATTACACATTTCAAGTAAGCGATAAAGTCACCCGACAAAAAGTAAGCTTCAAAAACCGTTATGGCATTACGTTAAGCGGCGATCTATATCTTCCTAAAAATGCAGGAAATGAAAAATTATCGGCATTGGCCATCAGCGGGCCTTTCGGAGCAGTGAAACAGCAATCGTCAGGCTTGTATGCCAATCAGATGGCAGAAAGAGGTTTTGCAGCAATTGCATTTGACCCTTCCTACACTGGCGAAAGCGGTGGGGAACCAAGAAATATGGCTTCGCCGGAAATCAATACCGAAGATTTTAGTGCTGCGATTGACTTTTTAGGTTTACAGAAAAACGTGGACAGAAACAAAATCGGCATCATCGGAATATGTGGTTTTGGCGGCTTTGCTTTAAACGCAGCTGCCATTGACAAACGTGTAAAAGCTGTTGCTACGACAAGCTTGTATGATATGACCAGAGTGATGTCGAAAGGTTACAATGATTCTGTTACACCTGAACAACGTGCCAAAACACTAGAAAATTTAGGTCAGCAACGCTGGAAGGATGCCGAAGCAGGCAAACCGGCAGACGGACCGAGAAATTTGCCGGAGACCTTAAAGGGCGATGAACCTCAATTTATAAAAGAATATTTCGACTACTACAGAACACCGCGTGGATTTCATGTCAATTCTTTGAACTCAAACGGTGCATGGCTTATCACAAATCCAATCTCCTTTATGAATATGCCGATTTTGAATTATGTGAAAGAAATTTCGCCGAGACCAATACTTTTGATTGCCGGTGAAAATGCTCATTCAAGATATTTCAGCGAGGACATTATCAATGCTGCCAATGAACCGAAAGAATTGATGATTATTCCGAATGCCGTTCACGTGGATCTATATGACAAAATTGATGTAATTCCTTTTGATAAGTTAGATGATTTTTTCAGAAAAAACTTAAAATAACTACTCGTTAACTAATGTTTCAAATAGATGGGCCATCTGTCCTTGCAAAAAGACGAAGTACTCCTGGTCAAAAAAGCAGAATCTAGGTAATCTTCCCTTCCAATATTTTCAACATGCGCATCAAGGCAGCCCGAACGGCATTGATGGTACTCTGCACCACCTGCTTGTATTATTTATGTGTAGATACAAAAACACCCGCAGAGAACAGCTCTACGGGACCAGGTGTACCACAAGCCGGGCCAGAATCACTTCCAGGTAAATTCTCCCCGGATACTACCCCCCAAAAAACCCTGCACCTCTTTTCACACCTCAGGGCCTGTAAGGTCCAGTGAGAAAAGAAGTGCAGGGTTTTTCACAAAATTTTGCTTCGTCTCTCAATATTATCATAAAACAATCAAAATTTAATTTTTATATAATAATTGAAACTATAAATCATTATATATAGCTTTGCAACCATTAACTAATTATAAAAAAACGAACAATGGGAACATATCTAAAAACAGGAATCATTACCAGATTCAGTACAAGCCATGAAGAATTGCAAAAAACAAAAATACATGGCATTAACCCAGAAGAAACATTTGCACGCCTGCTTGTATCCAATGAAAGAGCATATAAATTGGAGAAAATAGGCAACGAATACATCTGGACCTTAAAACCAACAATTATAGAAGACGAATTAGGAGCCTTCATAAAAGAATATTACGATGACATCTACGGGCCAAAATCCCGTTATGGAAGAGAAATCCAGGAACTAATCCATTTCTTCAAAACAACCCCCACGTACTCAGAAATCCAACTCTATCTCGAAAGTATTTATAACAGAGTTTTTTGTGCAGACAACTACCGTCAACAATGCATCAATTTCGAAACCCAAAAAGTAAAGTGCCAAACTGATGTCATTCTATTGAGTACCGAAGCACAAGTGCTATACAAACCAGTTTATGATCACCTCCCTTTCTTTGAAAAAGCCTTAAGAACCAGATACTTAGATTTCGAGATAGGAGGCAGTCTATTTGTAGAAGCCAATAATAGAAAGCCAATGCTTGCAGAGAAAAAAGAACCATCAATAATCTTCTAAATAATAAATAACGTTAAACAATGGGAACATACATTACAACAGGAATAATCACAGAATTCAGCGTCGAAACTAAATCGATAGAAAACCTGAAAGTCAAAAGCGAAACACCTATAGATGACTTTTTAAATGCAGTCGTAGACAACCCTACATCATTTAACTTCAGCGCAACAGAAAAGGTATATAAGTGGACTTTAAAACCAGAAATTATGGAAAAAGAATTAAAGGCCTTTTTGGAACAATACTACAATGACATGTATGGAGCAGAATACGCCTTAGACGAAGATTGTGAAGAAATCCTATCATTTTTAAACACAAACCCAACCCAATTGGAAATCAATGCCTATTCTGAAGAGGCGGGTAACCCGGTTTTTAACGAGGTCTATAATTACGAGCAAAACATTACAGTCGGATCGCAAGAAATCTCCATTAGTCTTCGTACAATTACGTTGAGCTCAGAAGGTAAAGTTTCATACGAATCCATCTTTGGACATTTAGAGTTTTTTCAAAAATCACTCAGAAAAACCTACAAACAAAATCCACTAGGAGGAGGTATAATTATAGACATCGACTAACTCATAAACATTTATTATGCTTATGGTACAAGCTAAAAAACACAAATCACCCCTCGAAGAAATAATCACTAAATCCTCAGAGTTTTATTTAATAGGTGAACAAAAACTTAAAGACATAAACGCCGGTAACTACAAACGTGCACGAAGCATATCACTTGCTTTAGCACACTCCTCTTCCGTCATTCTAACACCAATCGGTGGAGGAAACCAAGAGGCAAACCCACACCCGATCCTATCACCACCTCGAAAAGAACACCCACGTCTATTTCCTTCCTCAAAACGTCGAATTCTATTTCCACATGCCTTATTCGACTATTGCTAAAACTGTGGAAGAAATATTACAATACAAAACTACTACACTTGGTACATTTTAGTGCTGTAGACGAAGTCTTTTACGGAAAGACCCTTGCTATTAACGATCTTATTAGCTTCGAAGGATCCTCTGTAAAAGACTTAAAAACTGCATTTAAGGAAGCCGTTGAAGACTATTTGGAAATCTGTTCACAAATAGCAAAACGTCCGGAAAAGCGTTCTATTTAACTTCAAACATCAAATTCATAACAAAAACAAATAACGAAAACAATGGGTATAGCCGAACTTATAATTGCAATGGCCGAAGACAGAGGCGCTAAAAAAGTTGAAGCTAAAGCAAAAAGAAGAATAAAGACACCGGCTCGTGCAATGAAGAAAGATAACTTATCAGTCAAGCAAATAGTAAAGTACACCAAGCTTTCTCCAGAACAAATCGAGGCGTTATAAATAGTAATACATAAATCTTACAATCCGTATACCAATGGAAGAAAAAACACTAGGAGAGAAAAGTATTTCTAATCTATCATTTCATATAAGCAAGGAATTTGACCAGAGAAATAAAGGGTTTTTAAGCCGTATCGACGTCTTTTACAAAGATATTCCTCCTATCAGCACGGTTTATGAGTTTAAAGAAGGATTAGAAAAAGAAGAAGTCGCTTTCATACAGCGATATATTTCCTTATCTGAGAAAAAGTAATGGAGATCTGTACACCAACATAGGCAATATACCGCTGTACGGATCATTTTTTACGTTGATAATCAATCACCTCATTTAAAAAGGCTTCGCCCTTACTCCTCAACTCATTGATTTCCGTATGTAATTGCTCAATTTTTTGTTCAATCGCCTTATGGTAAGCTGTATTTCCACCTTTAGGATCGCTCAGCACCTTGTATCTTATGAAGACTACCTGTAATTGATCCGGTTGCCCGCAGTGTCTTTTAAATATGCCACAACGTTTGCCGGAAGCTCCCTGCTTTCTATCGGAAAGCTGACAGAATCGGCAATGAAATTTTTTGTATGGGCCACCTTCTGAAAAATTTCAAACAAAGCAATGGGTTCCTGGTTAAAACTGATACATGTGCTGATAAAATGCATTTCATCAACCTTATAATTGGGCTGTTTTAGCTTTTCGTTGATGTCCTTTAAACGTGAGATGAAATGCCTTTGCCTGATAAAGGTATTGCTATTGATGATGATGAATACATAGTCGGCATAGGCTGTTATTTTGCCATAATACTTATGGTTGTCGCCACCGCTCCGCTCTATCAGGTATTCACCCAAAGATTCAGACTTATAAATCTCAACCGATGAACGCCAGATCCTTTCTTCATTATTTTTCTCGGGGTTCTCCGGTAAATTCCGGTTATAACTATACCATACCCCAATCAGCTCATCCAATAATCTGGTGTTCACCGTAGCCTTGGGGATACCGATTTTCAGATCATTAAAGTTAAAAGCTTCCTGGTGCGAGTTGATGAAATCAATGTAGTTGTCGTAGCCCAGTACCTGTACAATCCTGCTCAGCTTACTCAAATTAGGTTTA